>ENA-UESS01000176-UESS01000176.1-human-gut-metagenome-genome-assembly--contig:-NODE-176-length-25995-cov-15.714060_pt1 | contig 25995 bp, 21 predicted proteins | sample MGYA00243004_ERZ508005 | MGnify/ENA primary metagenome ERZ508005 (study PRJEB26167, sample SAMN06115471) | human gut metagenome | host: Homo sapiens | place: China:Guizhou | collected 2016-06-29...
ATTCCTCCCCTACAACCTTCCCATATACCTCATGCCGCCCTTGGCTCAAATGTACCCTTTGTCCTGCAGCGATCCGCGTAAAAACAGCAAAAAAATACCTTTAATATTTTACAAATGTTCGGGTTGTAATTGCCCTCTGCGTCGGGTATAATAAGGTTAGCGTTATTGCTTTGTATGCACGCCCGCTGCGGCGTTTTTCACGAAAGCTGCGTTGCAGCGCAGCATTTGCAAAAGGAGAACTACTATGATGAAGAAAACCACCTTCGGTGCCGTTCTGGCGTTCCTGTTTGCCGCTGCCGGTGCCCTGACCGCCGCCGCTCTCTATCTCTACCACCGTGAAAAGGAGCTGGACGAGTACGAGCGCCTGCTGTTCAGCGACGACTACGAGGATGACGATTACGACGACGAGGATTCCACCACCTACGAGAACATTCCCTCCGCCCCCGCAGAGGAGAAGGAGTAAATGATCCTCAAGGCTTCCCCCGCAGGGGAAGCCTTTCTGCCGCCACAACCCGGCTGGGCACCGACCTGACGGCGTCCGGCTTTTTGGCAATGCCATACTGCCACGGAGAAAACACAATATGCGTAAACTGCTGCTTTGGCTTGTGATGGTCGCCGTTATGATTGCCGCCATCCTGGGCGGAACGGCGGCTTTTCTTTACAGCCGCACCGGGACGGATGCCCTGCCGCAGGAGGCCGTCACCTTCGGTGAGCAGACCCTCGAGCCCAACGGCTGGAGCTGGGTCATCCCGGTGCTGGGAGATAAGGTCAACAAGACCTACGAAAGCCCGACGAACCTGACCGTGCAGAAGCTGGGCACCTTCACCGATACCGTGCCGCAGCTCGTCCTGCCCGACTGGGTCACCGCGGCCGAGCTTCAGATCACCGCGCCCGATGGCACGGTCTGGACCGGCGCACTGGCCGACTGCAATACCTATACCTATACACAAAACGGGGACTATCAGATCATCGTGACCGCGCACCACGGCAGTGCGGACAACCCCGGCGACCCTGTGGGCTGGTACGCCTACCGCGCCGGCTACACGATGGCGATGAACCCCAAGGTCACCCTGAGCACCGAGCGCGCCCCGCAGGGCAGCATCGTGGCTGTGCAGCTGTCCGGCATTCTGGACGGCGAGCCGAGCCTGGAGACCGATCTGGGCAGCGTCTGGTTCCGCAGGACCGCCAGCGGCTACATGGGCTATATTCCCGTGACCTACAACGCCGAGGGCGGTGACCATACGCTGCACCTGACCTGCGGGAGCCTGGAAAAGGACATCACCCTGACCGTCACCCGCACCATGTATGATACGGTCACCGTCCCTGCCGAGGAGGACACCGGCGGCGGGGAGGAGTTCCGCAACGCCATATGGCCGCTGTACACAGCGGGCAGCTCCGCCAAGCTCTGGAATGGCCGCTTTGAGGCCCCCAGCGCGGGCGCTGTCGTCATGGAGTACGGTGTCACCCAAATGGTGGACGGCCAGCGCAGCGGCCAGGCCACCGGCCTGACCTATGCCGCCGCGGACGGCGAGACCGTCACCGCCCCGCAGGCAGGCAACGTTGTCTTTGCGGGCACGCTGACCCTGACCGGCGGCACGGTGGTCATCGACCACGGCTGCGGCGTAAAGAGCTACCTGTACGGGCTGGAGACTGTCGGCGTGGAGCGCGGGCAGAGTGTGTCCGCCGGCGACCCGCTGGGCACCGCCGGGACGGCCCACAACCTGATCTACGAGCTGCGCATCGGCAGCAAATCCGCTGACCCGCAGACCGCGCTGGACGGAAACAGTGGTCTGCAATTCCGCGAGGCTGAATAAAATAGCTGCACACGGCACACCCGGCCTGCCGTGCCGCTGCCGTTTTGCCGGGCATCCATAAAGGTCCCTAAAAGAGTGAGTGTGAGTATGGAAGAAGATAAGAAATCCACTGCGGTACAGCCGGAGGAGGCCCCCAAGCCGAAGCCCCGGCGCCGCAAGGCAGCCAGCCCCCAGCCTGCCGCCGACACGCCCCCTGCGCCGACGGACAGCGCCGAGCCGCCCGCCGCAGACGGGCAGACCACAAAAAAGCCTGCCGCGTCCCCCAGGAAGCCGCGGGCCAAAAAAAACACAAAGACAACAAAAACCGCAAAGTCCAAGACGCCGAAGGCTGCTAAGACGACGAAAAAAGCCCCGGCTGACGAGACCCCGGAGCGCAAGGCCCCCGCACAGGAGAGCCCCGTCCCCGCAGCGCCGGATCTTGCCGAGCCCAAATCCGAAAGCAAGCCCGAACCGCCGGAGACCCCCGCCCGGGAGGACGCTGCCGCACCCACCGTGCCAGACGTCCCGAGTACCCCGGAGCTGCCCGAGCCTGCGGAAAGGGCCGAGTCCGCCGGGACGGAGCCCGAACCGACGGCGGACGCCCCTGCCGCCGACAATACGCCTGCGGCAGAAGCGCCCCCCGAGGCCGCCGCGGCAGACACAGCCGTCACCGACACGCCCGAGCAAACCGGGGACGTCCCCGCGGAGGACGCTGCCGAGCCGTCCGGCCTTGTTTTCAGCGATGACCTTGCCAACGATAAAGCCCTTGCCGCTGAGGCCGCCCGCATGGCGAATATCTCCCGCACGGCGCAGCTTTCGATTGCGCAGATCATGGCCGGGCTGGAGGAGGACCCCGCGCCGTCTGCCGGGCCTGCCCCGGCTCCCGAGGCACCGCAGCATGACAGCGCCGACGACGACGAGGACGACGAGCCGCAGGATACGATCCCGCAGGCCCTCGGGCGCGGTGTGTTCGGCATGTTCAAGTGGCTGCTCCTCGTTGTACTGTTCGTGCTCATCATCGCAGGCGGCGGCGTGGCATGGCTTTACCGCAGCGCCACACCTGACATGCTGCCCGAAGTCAAGGTCACCTTTGACGGCCAGGAGCTTGCTCCCACGGCCTACAAGTGGCACGTGCCGGTGGTCGGCAGCTTTTTCAGGCGCACCTACGCCGAAACGATCAATTCCTCTCCCGTTGTGCTCGAGGATGCCATATCCGACGCATCGCCGGATATTATCGTGACGCCGTCCGACTACAGCACCCAGCTGACCATCACCGACGCCGACAGAGAGACCGTGTACGAGGGCAGCGCCACCGCCTTCCGCAGCTATCTGTTTGCGGAGAACGGCACGTTTGACGCCAAGCTCGTCGTCACCGCGTCTGACAGCGCCGCCGAGGACCGTTCCAGCGTCACCGGCACCGAGACCTGGCAGTTCCGCTTCACCGTCAGCATCAAACCGTCCATCACGCTCTGCACACCGACGGTGCAGCAGGGCAGCGTGGCCGCCGTGCGTGTCGGCAGCACCATGAGCCGGACCGAACCGACGCTGACGGGCCCGCTGGAAAGCACAGGCTTCGTCAGGGCCGCCAACGGCTGGATCTGCTACCTGCCCATCCCGTGGAACGCAGAGACCGGAAACACCGAGCTGACCGTGACTGCCGACGGCTATACCGAAACGCTGACGCTGTCGGTCCGCGCGGCCTCCTACTCCTACAAAGATTACAGCACCAAGTCCCAGCTGACGTCGCCCTACATCGGCGCGGACGACGCCCCCGATGCCGTCCGCAGGCTGCTGACGAATGACGGCGGCGAGATCCAGTGGGCCGTGGGCGGCTTTGTGCAGCCGTTCCTGGACAGCTTTGACACGCCGCTGCTCTACGGCATGACCGAGTACGTGGGCCGCTCCTACAGCGAGCGCAGCACGAACTACGGCTACGGCGGGCGCACCTCAACAAATGTCGTCATCAAGCCGAAGAAGTCGAAGGATTCTATGATCGTGCCCGCCAGCGGCCATGTGCTGCTGGCCGAGGGCCTTGGCGGCAGCTACGGCTACACCGTCGTCATCGACCACGGCGCGGGCCTCAGGAGCATCTTCTACGGCCTGACCGCACTGGACGTCGAGGCCGGGGACGATGTCAAGCAGGGCCAGCTGCTGGGCACCAGCGGCAGGACCGTTGTGGCCGAGCTGCGCATCGGCACCGTGCCCATCAACCCGCTCCTCGTCTGGCGCGGCCAGTGCGACGGACTGAAATATTTTTGAGTAAAAAGGCATCCATCTTTTAGGAAAAGGTGGGTGCCTTTTTTGCGTGCCGGGGCTTCCCCCTCGGGGGAAGCTGTCGCTGAAAGCGACTGATGAGGGCAGAGCCGCCGCAATTGCCCGTGAATTGGCAATAGGGCACACTCTGCTCTCATCCAGCCCTGCGGGCCGCCTTCCCCCGACGGGGAAGGCAGAAGGCACAGGTACACGCGCCCCGGCATAGTATGGCGCAAATCAAACCGAGGTGAGCGCCTATGCCGAAAACATTTTGCGTGGTCGGGCACGATGCCCGCCAGCAGGCGGCGGCGCGCGTGCTGCGCCGTGCGGGTTACGGCGTGACCGCCGCCGACAATGCCGCCGCAGCCGATTACATTTTGCTGCCCATGTCCCAGGGCCGCGTCAGTGACGAGGTCGCCCGCGCACTGCAGGGTGCGGGGCAGGGGACGCTGATCTTAGCGGGCCGCCCCGGGATGCCGGTGCGGATGGCCGCGCGGGAGGCCGGGCTGCCGCTGATCGATTATTTTCTGCGGCCCGAGCTGGAATGCCTGAACGCCGTGCCCACCGCCGAGGGCTGTCTTGAGCTGCTGCTCCGCCTGCGGGAGCGCACGATCTGGGAGAGCGGCTTTCTCGTGCTGGGCTATGGCCGCGTCGGGCGCGCCGTGGCACGGCGGCTGGTGCTGCTGGGTGGGCGCGTCACCGTGGCCGCCCGCAGCCCCGAGCAGCGCGCCAATGCCCGCTGTGCCGGGTGCCGCGCCGCGCCCCTGACGGCCCTGCCCACACTGCTGCCCGGCTTTGACGCCGTCATCAACACGATCCCCGCGCCGGTGCTGCCCCGGGCCCTTCTGCAGCAGCTGCCGGGCGGGGCGCTCATCATTGACCTGGCCAGTCTGCCCGGCGGCACCGACTTTGCCGCCGCCGAGGAACTGGGTCTGCACGCCGAGCACGCCCTGGCCCTGCCGGGCCGCTGCGCGCCGCAGACAGCCGGGGCGCTGATTGCACAGACCGTGCTGGCGATCCTGGAAGAACGCGATCCCGACGAAAGGAGCACCGCCCCATGACCACCCAATCCAAACGCACCGTCGCCTTTGCGCTGTGCGGCAGCTTTTGCAGCTTTGCTGCGGTGCTGCCTCAGCTGCGTGTCCTGACTGCCCGCGGGTGGGACGTCCTGCCCATTTTAAGTGCCAGCGCCGCCGGGCTGGATACCCGCTTCGGCACCGCGTCGGCCCTGCGGCAGACCTTATATGAAGTGACCGGCCACAGACCGCTGACGACCCTGCAGGCCGTTGAGCCGCTCGGCCCGCAGCGGCTTGCCGAGGCTCTCATCATCGCCCCGGCCACCGGCACCACGATGGCGCTGCTGGCCGCAGGCATCAGCTCGACTCCCGTCACGCTGGCCGCAAAAAGCCTTTTGCGCGGCGGACGGCCCATTATTATCGCGCCGTCCACGAACGATGGGCTTTCGGGCAGCGCCCCGGCGCTGGGCCAGCTTTTGCAGCGGCGCAACTACTATTTTGTGCCCTTCGGCCAGGACGACAGCTACAAAAAGCCGTGCAGCCTGAAAAGCGATTTCACGCTCCTGCCCGACACATTAGAGGCCGCGCTGCGCGGCGTGCAGATCCAGCCGCTGCTGCTGTAATAAGCGGGAGGGAGCGCGGCATATAACGGGGTAGAGATACCCCTTGCCTTCCCCCTTGGGGGAAAGGTGGCCCCGCAGGGCCGGATGAGGGGAGAGTATGCGGCGGCGGCCCGTTGACTGACAATGCCGCCCGGTAGGGGCCGGGCATGCCCGGCCCGCGCGTGTAAGGCAGCCGGAAGGCTGCGGGCCGCATATATGCGGCCCCTACCGCGCATCCTCCCGCTTTCTGGCAATATCATAGGTTTAGGAGGCCCCTCTCATGCAGACGATCACCATCCACGGCAGACGCACCCTGCACGGCAGCATCCGGCCTGCCGCCGCCAAAAACAGCACCCTGCCGCTGCTGGCGGCGACGCTGCTCTGCGACGGCCCCTGCCGCCTGCGGGACGTCCCGCGTCTGGCCGACGTGGACACCAGCCTGGCGCTGCTGGACGCTGTCGGGGCCCGGGTGCGGCGCTGCGGGGCGGACCTCTGCACCCGTCCCGCGGACCGTCTCTGCGGCGACATCCCGGAGCATCTGGCCGGGGCCATGCGCAGCTCGGTATTTTATCTCGCGCCGCTGCTCTGCCGCGTCGGCTATGTGCGCCTGCCGCTGCCCGGGGGCTGCCGCCTCGGCCCGCGGCCCGTGGACATCCACCTGGCCGGGCTGGCCGCCATGGGGGCCGAGGTAGAATTGGAGGGCATCGCCGTCACGCTGCGGCGCACGGGGCCGCTGCATGGGGTGGATTTTACACTGCGGCTGCCCAGTGTCGGGGCCACAATGACCCTGCTGATGGCCGCCTGCTGCGCCGCGGGGCAGACCGTGCTGCGCGGCGCTGCGCAGGAGCCGGAGATCGGCGACATGATCGCGTTTCTGTCTGCCTGCGGGGCGGATATTCAGGGCGCGGGCACGCCGGTGCTGACCGTGCAGGGCGGCAGACCGCTGGGCGGAGCCTTTCACCGCCCGCTGCCGGACCGCATCGCCGCCGCGACCTACGCCGCCGCACTGGCGTGCGCGGGCGGACAGATCGAAATTGCGGGCTGCGACCCGGCCAGCTATGACTCGTTTCTGCACTTTCTGGCCGGGACCGGCGTGCAGGTCAGCCGGGTCGGAGGCTGCGTGCGGCTGGCCCGTGACCCCGCCGTGCCGCTGCGGGGCGGGGCGCACCTGCGGGCCGACGCCTGGCCCGCCTTTGCCACCGACACTGCGCCGCTGGCCGCCGCCGTGCTGCTGACGGCAGCGGGGGAGAGCGAAATTTACGACAGCCTGTTTGCCAACCGCTTTGCCTGTGCCGCGGGCTTTGCCGCCATGGGCGCGGCCTGCACGGTCAGGGGGCGGCAGCTGACGCTCCCGGGCGGGGCCGTCCTGCACGGGACGGACGTCACCGCGCCCGACCTGCGCGGTGGAGCGGCGCTTCTGGCGGCGGCACTGGCCGCGGACGGTGAGACCCGCCTGCGCGACCCCGGGCACATCCCCCGTGGGTACGAGGACCTGCCCGGGGCGCTGCGGGGGCTGGGGGCGGAGATCTCCTGAGACTGCCCGCAGACTGCCGCTCACGTTACACCACCGGGCCGGGCATGCCCGGCCCCTACGGGGGAGCCGCCCCGGTACACGGCCAATCATGGCAGCTCCACTTCTCAAATTTTTCACATTCTCATGCAAAGTCTGTCGCTTTCCACCAAAAATCCATCCGTTGCTGCGGCCTGCGTTGTCCAAAAGGGCAGAGTAGGCCGTATTTTTTTATGAATTTCTCGCTAAGGTATTGAAATTGCGCGGAAAATTTGCTATCCTTATAAACAGTTATATGTAAAAAATCACGGATTAGTGTGCCCATGCGTGGGTGCACCCCAGGAATCCGGTTTCACAACATCACTTTTAGGGGGATACACTCATGGCATTCGTTCTCGACGAAGAAATGCAAAATGTAACCAATATCAAGGTTATCGGCGTAGGTGGCGGCGGCGGCAACGCCGTCAACCGCATGGTGGAGTCCGGTCTGTCCGGGGTCGAGTTCGTCGCGATGAACACCGACCAGCAGGCTCTGCTCAACTCCAAGGCCACCCAGAAGGTTCAGCTTGGTGCCAAGCTGACCAAGGGCCGCGGTGCCGGTGCTGACCCGGAGATCGGCCAGCGCGCCGCCGAGGAGAGCAAGGACGAGATCACCAACGCGCTGAAGGGTGCGCAGATGGTCTTTATCACCGCCGGCATGGGCGGCGGCACCGGCACGGGCGCTGCCCCTGTCGTGGCCGAGACGGCCCATGACCTGGGTATCCTGACCGTCGGCATCGTCACGAAGCCTTTCGCCTTTGAGGGCAAGCGCAAGATGGCGCAGGCCGAGCAGGGCATCGCTTCCCTGATGATGCACGTCGACTCCCTGATCGTCATTCCCAACGAGCGCCTGAAGCTCATCAGCCAGGAGAAGATCACCCTGATGAACGCCTTCGAGGCCGCTGACAACGTACTGCGCCAGGGCGTTGAGAGCATCTCCAGCCTGATCAACATTCCTGCCTTCATCAACCTGGACTTCGCGGACGTCCGCTCCATCATGAAGGACGCCGGCTTTGCCCACATGGGCGTCGGCGTTGCCAAGGGCGCCGGCAAGGCCGAGAACGCCGCCAAGGCTGCCATCTCCAGCCCGCTGCTGGAGACCAGCATTGCCGGTGCACGCGGCGTTATCATCAACATCACCTCCAGCCCCGACATCGGCCTGGAGGATGTCGAGACCGCTGCCAGCATGATCACCCAGAGCGCGCATCCCGATGCCAACATCATCTGGGGTACTGCGTTCGACGAGCGCCTGAGCGACGAGATGAGCATTACCGTCGTTGCCACAGGCTTCGAGAGCACGCCCGAGGTCGACGAGCCCATTCAGGCCCATGTTGACGCCAAGCGTGCCGCACAGGCCGCTACCCAGCCCGCCGCACAGCCTGCCGCTGCTCCGGTCCAGCCCGTGCAGCCTGTCCAGCCGCAGGTCAACCCCGTCATGCCCAACCCGATCTTCACCCAGTCCTTCAGCACCGGCATGGACACGCCTGTGGCCGCACAGCCCGCAGCCCCTGCCGAGGAAGAGGATGACGGCGATTACTTTGACGACCTGCTCAGCATCCTGAACAAGCGTTCTTAATGATTTTTTTGCGAGAGGATGTAAAAAGCCATGCCGTCTGAACCGATGAACATTCAGGAACAGGGTTTTCGTTCCAGCTTGTTCGGCTTTGATAAAAATGACGTGCTGGCTTACATGAACGCACTGGCCAACGAGGCCCAGCAGCACGAGCTGGAGTACAACCGCCAGCTGCAGCAGCTGCAGTCCAAGCTGGACGAGCTGCGCAGCGAGCGGAGCACCGCCGACAGCCGCATGGAGGCCCTGAAGGCCGAGCTGGCTGCCGCGACCCAGCGTGCAGACACGGCCGAGGCCAAGCGCCGCGAGGCGGACGAGCAGCTGGAGACCATCAAGAAAAAGACGGCCTCCTTCCAGTCCACCCAGCGGGAATCCCAGAAAAACGCCAACATCTGGCAGCTGAAATGCCACGATCTGCAGCAGCAGGTGGACGAGCTGCAAAAGCAGCTGACCGCCGCGCGCGCGCTGAACACTGCCGCCGCCCCGGCTGCCCCCACATCCGATCTGGTGCGGGAGGCCAAGCTCGAGGCCGGCAAGATCCTGGCCGATGCCCGCCTGTACGCCGAGAGCGCAGAGCGGGAGCTCAAGCAGCAGGCCGAGACCCAGAAGAACCGCATGGCAGAGAATGCCCGCAGCATTGCGTCGGGCGTCATGCTGGTGCGGGAGCGTCTGGCCCGCGTGGACGAGCGCCTGAGCGCCGCCACGCTGGATTTAGACGGCCTGACGCAGGCCATCTATCAGGCGCTTGACCAGACCGAGGCCGAGCTGAAGGATCTGGGCACCGATATGCGCAGCTTTGCGCAGGGCACACCGGAAACGGATATTCCCGCACCGGTGCCGCCGCGCCCCGCTGCCAAGTCTGCCGCCCCGTCTCCCGAAAAGCCCGCCGAGCGTCTGCGCGTCAAGGCCAAGGCACAGCCCGTGCACCACACGGCCCCTGCCGCCCCGGTCCACCGTCTGCGCAACACCCGCCGCCCGATCTCCCAGCTTTTGCAGGATCAGATCGACAAATTGGGCCAGGAGGAGCAATAAGTTTGTACATAGCCACTCGGTTTTGCGCCGGGTGGTTTTTGTTTAGAGCGGCTCCCCTTGGGGGGAAAGGCTTGGTTTGTTCACAAACCCTTCTTAATTTGTTGAATTTTCCTTCACGACTTTAACACAAATGGCGGGTATACTATAAGTGTTCTCAGGAAGGGAGCAGGGACCCGGGCCTGAGAACAGAACCCCAAGTTTTTCATCCATACTCCTCTTTTCTTTTGATGCCGAAGCGGTGCAGGACTTTCCTGCACCGCTTCGGTGTTTTTTTTGGGACAGATTTCTGCATTTGACAACGTGTTTTCCTGCACCGTACTCTTGCCGAATCGTGCAGAACCCTGTATAATATAATCTGATATTGTATCGCCGCGGGGCAGACCCGGCGCACATATCCCGCAATTTCACTCCATCCGCAGGAGGCAAAATCCTATGAGAGTTGGTCTGGACATTGGTTCCACCACCATTAAATGTGTTGTGCTGAACGACGCCGGGCAGATCGTCTATTCGACCTACGAGCGCCATTTCAGCCATATTTTAGAGAAGGGCAGGGCGCTGCTTGAGAAGGTTGCCGCCGAATATCTGCCCGATGGCCGCGCCTACTTAGCCATCTCCGGCTCCGCCGGTATGGGCCTGGCCGACAGCTGCAAGGTTCCCTTCGTGCAGGAGGTCTTTGCCACCCGTGTGGCCGCCAACCGGCTGGCCCCCGGCACCGACTGCATCATCGAGCTGGGCGGCGAGGACGCCAAAATCCTTTTCCTGACAAACGGCACCGAGGTCCGCATGAACGGCAGCTGCGCCGGCGGCACGGGCGCGTTCATTGACCAGATGGCGACCCTGCTGAAGATGGGCGCCGACGAGATGGACAAGGCCGCGCAGGCCGCGACCCGCACCTACACCATCGCCAGTCGCTGCGGCGTTTTTGCCAAAAGCGACATCCAGCCCCTCATCAACCAGGGCGCACAGGCGGGCGACATCGCGGCGTCGATCTATCAGGCCGTTGTCAACCAGACCATTGCAGGTCTGGCACAGGGCCGCCCCATCAAGGGCAATATCCTGTATCTCGGCGGCCCGCTGACCTTCTCCGGGACGCTGCGCCGGAGCTTTGACAAGACTCTGGGTGTCACCGGCACCCTGCCGGAGAACAGCCTGCTCTTCGTCGCGATGGGCGCGGCGTTCTATGCCGACGAGGAATCCGACCTGCGCGAGGTTGCCAAGCGTCTCGACGAATACAGCGCCACAGCGACCTACGTCAGCCTGCCGCCGCTGTTCGCAAACAAACAGGAGTACGAGGACTTCCACGCCCGCCACTTAAAGGCCACCGTGCCCTGCCTGCCCTTTGGCGCAGACTGCGGGCCGGTACATATCGGCATCGACTCCGGCTCCACCACCATCAAGCTCGTCGTCATCGACAACGACGCGAACATTCTGTTCGAGCGCTACCGTCCGAACCTCGGCAACCCGATCCCGCTCGTCAGGGAGACGCTGCTCGGTCTCTACAAGGACCACCCGGGCCTGCAGATCGCCAGCGTGACCACCACCGGCTACGGCGAGGAGCTCGTCAAAAATGCGTTCCACTGTGACCGCGGTCTTGTCGAGACTGTCGCGCACTTTACCGCCGCCAAGCACTTTTTGCCCGACGTGGATTTCATCATCGACATCGGCGGTCAGGACATGAAGTGCTTCAAAATTGAGGACGGTGCGATCAGCAACATCTTCCTGAACGAAGCCTGCTCCTCCGGCTGCGGCAGCTTTTTGCAGACGTTCGCCCAGGCGCTGGGCTACGACGTCAAGGAGTTTGCCGCGCTGGGCCTGTTTGCCGACAAGCCCGTTGACCTTGGCAGCCGCTGCACCGTGTTCATGAACTCGTCTGTCAAGCAGGCGCAGAAGGACGGTGCCTCGATTGAAAATATCAGCGCCGGTCTGTCCATCTCCGTCGTCAAGAACGCGCTGTACAAGGTCATCCGCGCGTCCAGCCCCGAGGAGCTGGGCCGCAACATCGTGGTACAGGGCGGCACCTTCTACAATGAGGCTGTGCTCCGCGCCTTTGAGAAGGAGATGGGCGTCAACGTCATCCGTCCCGACATTGCGGGCCTGATGGGCGCTTACGGCGCGGCCCTGTACGGCAAGGCCAAGGCAGGCGCGCACGCCCGCAGCACCGTGCTGACCCAGCTGGAGCTGGAGCATTTCAGCCAGAAGGTCAACACCGTGCAGTGTCAGGGGTGCGGCAACCACTGCCAGCTGACCGTCAACGTTTTTGCCGATGGCAAGCGCTTTATCTCCGGCAACCGGTGCGACAAGCCCGTGACCGGCAAGGCCAACAACGAGGACCTGGACCTCTACGCCTACAAGCTCAAGCTGCTGGACGGCTACCGCAAGGCAGCAGCCCCCGCGAACAGCCTCGGCAAGATCGGCATCCCGCTCTGCCTGAATATGTACGAGCTTTTGCCGTTCTGGCACACGCTGTTCAGCCGCCTCGGCTTTGAGGTCGTCGTCAGCCCCTTCTCCAACCGTAAGCTGTACCAGAGCGGTCAGGCGACGATCCCCAGCGACACGGCCTGCTTCCCGGCCAAGCTGAGCCACGGCCACATTCACTGGCTGTGTGAGCAGGGCGTGGACGCGATCTTCTACCCCTGCATGAGCTACAACTTGGACGAGCACCTGGGCGATAACCATTATAACTGCCCCGTCGTGGCCTACTATCCCGAGGTGCTCGAGGGCAACTGCCCCGAGCTGAAGGCGACGAAGTTCATCTACGATTACTTCAACCTCGAGCGCCGCAAGGATTTCTACAAGAAATTCCAGCAGACGCTGGACCATTATTTCCCGGGGCTGGACCGGAAGGCCGTGCACGAAGCCATTGATGCGGCCTACGACGAGTACGCCCGCCACATGCAGCAGCTGCGCGACAAGGGCACCGAGATCATTGCGCAGGCCCGCAGGGAAGGCCGCCGCATCATTGTGCTGGCGGGCCGCCCCTACCACGTTGACCCTGAGGTCAACCACGGTATTGACCAGCTCATCATCCGGCAGGGCGCTGCCGTCATCAGCGAGGACTCCGTCAGCTGGCACGAGCAGAAGTTCCAGACCTCCGTCCTGAACCAGTGGACCTACCACAGCCGCCTGTACGCCGCCGCGAAATACTGCACCGAGAACCCCGATATGGACCTTGTGCAGCTCGTCTCCTTCGGCTGCGGCCTGGACGCCGTCACCACCGACGAGACCCGCGAGATTCTGCAGGCGGGCAGCAAGCTGTACACCCAGCTGAAGATCGACGAGATCACAAATCTGGGCGCGGTGAACATAAGACTGCGCAGTTTGTTTGCGGCGCTGGAAGAACGCAAAGAGGACAAAAAGTAAGAGGCAATTCCATGGAATACATGACCCCCAACTTTACCAAGGACATGGTAAAGACCCATAAAATTCTCATTCCGAACATGGCCGTGACTCAGTTTCGGCTCATGCAGGCGGCACTGGCCAGCGAGGGCTACCAGACCGAGGTGCTCGGCAACTGCGGCAGCGAGGTCGCGCAGCTGGGCCTGAAATACGTCCACAACGACACCTGCTACCCGGCGCTGCTCGTCATCGGGCAGTTTCTCGACGCGCTGAACAGCGGCAAATACGATTTGGACCACACCGCGCTGCTCATCACCCAGACCGGCGGCGGCTGCCGTGCGTCCAACTACATCAAGCTGCTGCGCAAGGCGCTCGTCAAGGCGGGCTACGGCAATATTCCCGTAGCATCGCTGAACTTCTCCGGTCTGGAAAAGGACAGCGGTCTGCCGCTGACCGTGCCGCTGCTGCGCAAGGTCATTGCGTCGATCTTTTACGGCGATATGCTGGTCGCCCTGCGCAGCCAGACCCACGCCTACGAGAACCACAGGGGCGACGCCGACGCCATGACCGAGAAGTGGATCTCTACGATACAGGGCTGGATCCGCGACGACAAGAACTACTCCGCCCATGACATGAAGCGCCGGTTCTACGACATTGCCGCGGACTACGCGACCATTCCCGTCACCCGCGTGCCGAAGGTCAAGGTCGGCGTCGTCGGCGAGATTTATGTCAAATACTCGCCGCTGGGCAACAATGATCTGGAAAAATTTCTGGAAAGCCAGGACTGCGAGGTCAACCTGCCCGGCCTGATGGGCTTTGTGGAGTACTGCGTGGCCAACTACAAGCTGGACATCGACCTGTACGGCGGCAACAAGCTGGTGGCGGGCGGCGCGGACGCGTTCTTGAGCTGGCTGGACGGCATCGGCTGCGCCAGCTATGACGCCATGCGCAAGTACGGCTTCTACGCGCCCGGCTCGTTCCGCGAGCTGATGAAAAAGCCAGAGGGCATCATCTCTCTGGGTGCCAAGATGGGCGAGGGCTGGCTGCTGACCGCCGAGATGATCGAGCTGGTCGAGGGCGGCTACGGCAACATTGTCTGCGCCCAGCCGTTCGGCTGTCTGCCGAACCACATTGTGGGCAAGGGCATGATCAATAAGATCCGCGCCCTGCACCCGGACGCGAACATTACCCCCGTGGACTACGACCCCAGCGCGACCCGCGTCAACCAGGAAAACCGCATCAAACTGATGCTGGCCGTGGCCCGCGAGAAGCTGGACCAGCCCGGCGAGGTACAGCCTGTCACCGCGGAACAGCTGGCAGGCGGCGCACCGCAGGTGGAGACGGTGGTACGATAAATTTATAAAAAAGCCGCTGGCATAATTGTCAGCGGCCTTTTTATAAAGGCTTCAAGCCTTCCCCCCTTGGGGGAAGGTGGCCCCGCAGGGCCGGATGAGGGGTAAGTTCACGGGAATAACCCGTTTACAGGCAATTTCCGCAAGGTTGCCCCTCATCAGTCAGCGGTCGGGGCCGCTGACGGCTTCCCTCACATCTCCTCCACCTGTTTCAGCTCTACCTCCCGCTTATCGATCACCAGCAGTCCATCCTTCTGCATCTGGCTCAGCGCATTGCTCAAGGCGCTGCGGTCCACACCAAGGTGGTCGGCCAGCTGCTGGCGGTCAAAGGGGAGCGTAAACCGCAGGCTGCCGTTTTGCCGCGCCAGCACCGAAAAGTACGCCGTGATCCGCCCGCGGATCGTCTTGGGGGCGGTGTACAGGCTGCGCTGCGCCAGCCCCAGATTTTTACGCGCTGCAATGCGCAAAAGATTTTGCGTTAGCTTCCAGCGCCACGGCTCGCAGCCGCACTGCAAAAGCTGCCCGGTCTCCAAAAACAGTGCTTCGCCGTTTTCTGCGGCCACAACGCTGACCCGCAGCGGCTCGTCCGGAAGACAGGCGTAGGTCTCGGCAAACAGGTCACCCGGCCCGGCCTGGCCCAGCAGCGTCTTGCTGCCCCAGACGTCCAGGTGCTCCATGTGCACCCGCCCGGTCAGCACCACGCCCAGCGCCGGGGCTCTCTGCCCGGCCTCCAACAGGATCTCCCCCTTGGCAAATGCCCTGCGGCGCATCCGCAGCGCGGTTACGGCTGCCTCGGCCTCGTCGGCGGTCAGTCCACGGAACAGTGGTACATCCGGCAATTCCATAATTATGCACCTCACATGTTGTTGCTACAACAGAACTCTTGCTGCTATTGTAGTAAAATGACAGCACAAAGTCAAGGAGGCTGACCATGAAACGACAAATCATTCACATCGACCAGGAGAAATGCAACGGCTGCGGGGCCTGCGCCGCCGCCTGCCACGAGGGCGCGATCGCCATGATCGGCGGCAAGGCCACGCTGATGCGCGACGACTACTGCGACGGCATGGGCGACTGCCTGCCGCACTGCCCCACGGGGGCCATTACGTTTGAGCAGCGCGAGGCCGCGCCCTACAATGAGGCCGCCGTGCAGGCCGCCAGGCAGCACAAGACCGCCCACACGCCCGGCTGCCCCGGCAGTGCGCCCAAGGCGATGCACGTCTGCCCGGGCAGCATGGCCAAGGCCCTGCACCCCGCCGAGGCAGGGGAGAGCGCCCCGACGACGGCCCCCAGCCAGCTGCGCCAGTGGCCCGTGCAGATCAAGCTGGTGCCTGTGAACGCACCCTACTTTGACGGTGCGCGGCTGCTGATCGCTGCCGACTGCACGGCCTACGCCTACGCCGCGTTCCACGAGCGGTTCATCCGCGGGCACATCACGCTGGTGGGCTGCCCCAAGCTGGACGACGTCGATTACAGTGAGAAGCTGACCGCCATCATCCGCAGCAACGACATTCAAGAGGTCACTGTTGTGCGCATGGAGGTGCCCTGCTGCGGCGGGCTGGAAAATGCCGCCAAGCGCGCCTTGCAGGCGTCCGGCAAGTTCATTCCGTGGCAGGTCGTAACGATTTCCACCGATGGGCGGATTCTGGACTAATTTTTTTGCAAAAAGGGCTTGCATTCCGCAAAGCAGTATGCTATAATAACATACGTCGCTGAAACGCAGTGACGTATATGCGCGGTTAGCTCAGCTGGTAGAGCATCTGCTTGACGTGCAGGAGGTCACAGGTTCGAGTCCTGTACCGCGCACCAGAGAAAGCCCCTTGCCGATACGTTCGGCAAGGGGCTTTTCTTTTGTTTCCGCGGATGCAAGCATCCGCTTCTGCATGTAGGGGTCGATGCTCGTCATCGACCCGGGAGCTGAACGACTGCCGCATGGCCGGGCGTGCTGTGCCCCCGTCCCTACAATGCACTTTTTGTGTCCCCATTGACGAACCTGCGCTGGTACGATATACTTATATTTTACGGCATTTTGTCGTACTTTGTTCAAAGTAGAAAAAAGGAGGGAGGATCGCCGTGATTTTCGGCAAAGCGATCAACCGATACTATCTCAAGCACGCGCCGGTGCTGCTGCTGGGCATTCTGTCGCTGCTGACGGTGGACTACATTCAGCTGCTCATCCCGGAGCTGTACCGGCTGGTCATCAACGGCGTAAATCTGGGGCAGGTGGTCGTGGACGGCCAGACACTGCCCTTTACCAGGGAGGTGCTGTTTCAGCACATCTGCCTGCCAATGATCTGGATCGTCGTGCTCATGGTCATCGGGCGGTTCCTGTGGCGCGTCTGTTTCTTCGGGTCAGCGGTCAGCGTGGCCGCCGATTTGCGGGAGCGGATGTTTGACCACAGCCGCCGCCTGTCCCAGCAGTACTATCAGGTCAACAAGGTCGGCAACCTGATGAGCCTCTACACCAACGACCTCGACACCATTCAGGAGTGCTTCGGCGACGGCATTTTGATGTTCTTTGACGCCGCCGTGCTGGGCATTATGGCGCTGGTCAAGATGTGGCGGATGGACTGTAAATTAACACTTCTGGCGCTGATCCCGGCGGCGGTCATGTTCGTACTCGGCACCGTCATGAGCCAAGTCATGACCAGACGGTGGGAGGAGCGCCAGCAGGCGTTCTCCGACCTGTCCGACTTTGCGCAGGAGAACTTTTCCGGCATTGCGGTCATCAAGGCGTTTGTGAAGGAGCTCAAGGAGCTGATTGCCTTCCGCCGGCTCAACAAGGAGAACGAGGAGGTCAACGTCGCCTACACCAAGATTGCAACACTGCTCGAGGTGCTGGTCACGCTGTTCGTCGAGTCGGTCATCTGCGTGATTTTGGGCTACGGCGGCTGGCTCGTCTGGCGCGGGCAGTTCAACGCAGGTCAGCTTGTGGAATACATCGGCTACTTTGAGGCCATCGTCTGGCCCATCATGGCCATCTCGATGCTGATCGAAAAGACCTCCCGCGGCAAGGCATCGCTGAACCGCATTACCGAGCTTCTGGATGCGCCCATCGACGTGGCGGACCGCGACGGCGTCTCCGACCTGCGCGACCCGCACGGCGGCATTGAGTTCCGCCATCTGACGTTCCGCTACCCAGACGGCGAGTACGACGTGCTGAAGGACGTATCGTTCACCATCAAGCCCGGCGAGAGCGTCGGCATCGTCGGCAAGACCGGCGCAGGCAAGACCGCGCTGGTGGACCTTTTGCTACGCACCTACAATGTGCCCGACGGCACGCTGTTTGTGGACGGGCAGGACGTGAACGCCGTATCCATCCATTCGGTGCGCGACGCCTGCGCCTACGTGCCGCAGGACAACTTCCTGTTCTCGGACACGATTGCCCACAACATCGGCTTCGGCGTGGACGACGCCAGCCAGGCCGACATTGACCGCGCCGCCGCGCTGGCCGATGTGCGGGACAACATCGTGGACTTCAAGGACGGCTACGAGACCGTACTCGGTGAGCGCGGCGTGACCGTCTCCGGCGGACAGAAGCAGCGCATCTCGATTGCGCGTGCCCTGCTGAAAAACGCGCCGATCCTGATTCTGGACGACTCTGTCTCGGCTGTCGATACCCGTACCGAGAAAATCATCCTCGACAACCTCAAGACCAGCCGTGCGGGCAAGACGACGCTGCTGATCGCCCACCGCATTTCGACGGTGGAGCAGCTGGACAAGATCGTTTTTATCGAGGACGGCAGGGTAGAGGCCGTCGGCCCGCACGATGAATTGTATCGCAGCTGCGCCGAATACCGCCGCATGGTCGATCTGCAGAAGCTCGAGGACGAGGAAGGAGGCGGCAGCCATGGCTAACGTAAATCCGCTGTTGCTGGTAGGCGCAGTCATCGGTGCCGTCACGGCGCTGCTGGTGCTGGCCTACGCCCTCATCAAGGACAAAAAGGAGACGATGGGCTTTGAGCGCACGATGAACGACGGCGAGATTCTGCGCCGTCTGGCCGGGTACGCCAAGCCGTACCTGGCGAAATTCGTCGTTGTGCTGTTTTTAATGCTGTTCTCCATTGCCTATGACATCATCTCGCCGCTGATCGTCGGCGCACTGGAGGAGCTGGTCTCAGGCGAATTCGAGCTGCCGCGGCTGTTCGCGGGCGTCGCCGTCTATGCGGGCGTGCTCGTTTTCTCGATGGCCAGCACCTACTTCCAGGCCGTCATTCTGCAGCGCGTCGGCCAGCGCATCATCTCCGACCTGCGCGAGGACCTATTCACCCACATTGAGTCGCTGTCCCACGAGCAGCTGAACGAGATTCCCGTCGGCAAGCTCGTCACCCGCGTGACGAACGATACGAACGCCATCTCGATGATGTTCACGAACCTGCTGGTCACGCTGACCAAGAACATCTTTGTCATCCTCGGCATCCTGGTCGCCATGCTGGCGCTCAACTATGAGCTGACGCTGATGGTGCTCTGCTTTGTGCCGTTCATCGTGATTTTTACGGTCATCTTCCGCAAGTTCTCCCGCCGGGCCTACCGCAAGGTCAAGGACGCGACCACCGACATCAACACCTACCTGTCGGAGAATCTGTCCGGCATCAAGGTCACGCAGATCTTTGGCCGCGAGGACGAGAAGATGGCGGAGTTCCGCGAGAAAAGCCAGCGCCTCGCCCGCGCGAACCGGGAGGAGATCTTTGTGTTCGGCGTGTTTCGTCCTCTGGTCTACATGCTGTATATCTGCTCGATCCTGTGTCTTTTTTATCTCGGCGGCATGGGGCATCTGAACAGCGTGACGTTTCTGGGCCAGACCATCACGGGCGGCACCATCGTCACGTTCTACATGTACATTTCCAAATTCTTCACGCCCATCCAGAATCTGGCCGAGCAGTTCAATTGGCTGCAGTCGGCGCTGGCCTCGTCAGAGAAGGTGTTCTCCATCATGGACATTGCGCCCAAAATGGTGGACGCCCCCGACGCCATCGAGCTGGACGAGGTAAAGGGCGAAATCGAGTTCCGCGACGTCTGGTTCAGCTATCTTCCGGGCGAGTGGGTGCTGCAGGGCGTGTCCTTCCACATTGACCCGCACCAGACCGTGGCGTTTGTCGGCTCGACGGGCTCGGGCAAGAGCACGATTCTCTCGCTGATCTGCCGCAACTACGAGTTTCAGAAGGGCGAGATCCTGATTGACGGCATCGACATCCGCAAAATCAAAATTTCGTCGCTGCGCCGTCACTTCGGGCAGATGCTGCAGGACGTGTTCATTTTCTCGGGCACGATCCGCAGCAACATCGTCCTGCGGGAGGAGGGCATCTCCGACGAGGAGATCCTACAGGCCTGCCGCTATGTCAACGCCGACAAGTTCATTGACAAGCTGGACCACGGTCTGGACGAGGAGGTCCGCGAGCGCGGGAACAACTTCTCCGCCGGGCAGCGCCAGCTGTTGAGCTTTGCGCGGACGATCATCCACAAGCCAAGCGTTATGATTTTGGACGAAGCCACGGCGAATATTGACACAGAGACCGAGCTTTTGATTCAGGATTCGCTGGAAAAGATGCGGTCCGTCGGCACGATGCTGATCGTCGCGCACCGACTGTCCACCATCCAGCACGCGGACAACATTATTGTGCTGTCCCACGGCAAGATTCTCGAGCAGGGGAACCATCAGGAGCTTCTGGCGAAGCACGGCAGATATTACCAGCTGTACACGCTGCAATATCATAAGGAGCAGCTGGAGAGGTAAGAGCATGTAGGGCGGCATGCCCTCATACCGCCGCTGCTGCCACTCCGTTTACGGTCTGTTGCGGAAGCCTGCGGCGGGGTGAGGGCACCCCGCCCTACGCACAATGATACACATACAGACGTCATTTCATTCCGGCACTTGATTTTACCTTTCCATCCCTGTATAATAACTACCGCGCAGCTTTCCCTGCGCGGTAGTTTTATTTGAACATAGAGAGGGAATTTCCACATGAAAAAGCTTTCTGCACTGATTTTGTCCCTGGCGTTGTCCGCCGCACTGCTGGCGGGCTGCGGCGCGTCCGCGTCCTCTGCCGCCTCCTCCGAGGCTGTCTCCTCCGAGGTCGTATCCGAGGCGGTTTCCGAGGTGGCCGTCTCCACTGCTGAGGCTGCCGACTCTGCCGAGGCCATTCAGTTTACCTTCACGGTGACCGGCGCGGACGGTGAGAGCACCGTGCTGACCCTGGACGCCGCCGACGGTGAAAAGCTGAGCACCGCTCTGGCGGACGCCGGTATCATCAGCGCCGAGGAGGCCGAGGCCGGCTTTGTAACTGTCGTCAACGGCGAGGCCGCCGACTACAACAAGGACGGTTCCTGGTGGTGCCTGACCGACGCTGCGGGCGAGATGACCTCCGTCGGCGTGGCCGACATTGAGCTGCACGACGGTGACAGCTATGCCTTCACCTACACGAAGTAACCACCGCCGCATTGTCGGTCTGGTGCTTTCCGGGCTGATGGGTGCGCTGCTCGTCGTCAGCAAGCAGGCCATGAGCGGTCTGCCCAACATCGAGCCGGTCACGCTGCTCATCATCCTGTTTGCGCTCGAACTTCCGCGGGAGACGCCCGCTGCCATCACGGTGTTCATCCTTTTGCAGGGTGTACTCTACGGCTTTGGGCTGTGGTGGGCCATGTACCTGTACATCTGGTATTTACTGGCACTGCTGGCGTGGTTGTTCCGCCGCATGGATCACGCGCTGTTCTGGGCCGTGTTCAGCGGGCTGTACGGACTGTGCTTCGGCGGGTTATGCGCCGCGGTATATCTCTTTGCCAAGACGCCCGCCTTTGCATTGAGCTGGTGGCTGAGCGGCTTGAGCTACGACGCCCTGCACGGCGTCGGCAACTTTGCCATTATGCTGGTGCTGTACAGGCCGCTGCGCAAGGCGCTAAAGGCGGCAAAACGGCAGATTGGGATTGGGTACTGATCTATCAAAGCCTTCCCCCCGAGGGGGAAGGTGGCCCCGCAGGGCCGGATGAGGGACCGGTTTGCCATTGGAGACCCTTAACAGGCAACTACCGCAGGCCTTGCCCTCATCAGTCAGCGGGCGGGGCTGCTGACAGCTTCCCCCGAGGGGGAAGCCGCTCGTTCCCAAAAGTCTCTCTTTCACACGAAAGGGAGGCTTTTTTATTTACAACCTATGGACGTAACTGCAATTTTATGGTATACTATATCGGTTAAAGTGGGGAGGTATAGGACTATGCGCGTTTTGGGCATCGACCCGGGGTATGCCATTGTGGGCTGGGGCGTTGTGGAGTACATCAGCAACCGCTTTGCACCCATCGGCTACGGGGCGGTCATCACCGAGAAGGACACGCCCTTTGAACAGCGCCTCGTTGAAATTTATGAGAGCGTATTCGACATCTGCAAGCGCTACCAGCCCGAGGCCCTTTCCATCGAAAAGCTGTACTACCAGCACAACCAGACCACCGTCATCGGCGTTGCCGAGGCCCGCGGCGTCATTCTGCTGGCCGCGGCGCAGTGCGGCGTGCCGATCTACGAATACACACCCATGCAGGTCAAGCAGGCCATCACCGGCTACGGCAAGGCCGTGAAGAAGCAGATTCAGGAGATGACCCGCATAATGCTGCACCTCGAGTCCGTCCCCAAGCCCGACGATACCGCCGACGCCCTCGGCATGGCGATTGCCCACTGCCATTGCAGCCGCAGCCGGTTGATGGGGACACCGGTGAGATAATCCCTTGCCTTCCCCCAAGTGGGGAAAGGTTGCCCCGCAGGGCCGGATGAGGGATGAGGTTTCCGCAATCACCCATTTGCGTGCGGTACCCGACAAACTACCCCTCATCCGCCCTCGGGCGCCTTTCCCCAAGGGGGAAGGCTTTCCACCATACAAAAGAAGGATACACCATGATCTACTGCCTTACCGGAAAAATCATCAAGAAAACGCTGGATTCCGTCGTCATCAGCTGCGGCGGGGTCGGCTATTTTGTCCAGATCCCCGCCACCACCGGCGAGGCCCTGCCCCCCGCCGGGCAGGAGGGGACCGTTTATACGATTATGAACGTCACCGAGAACGACGTCTCGCTCTACGGCTTTGCTGCCGAGGAGCAGCGCGACTGCTTTAAGATGCTGACCGGCGTCACCGGCGTCGGCCCCAAGGCCGCGCTGTCTATCCTGTCCATCATGACGCCGGAAAAAATCGCGCTGGCCGCGTCCAGCGGCGACCACAAAGCGTTCACCAAGGCCGCGGGCGTCGGACCGAAGCTGGCCCAGCGCATCACGCTGGAATTGAAGGACAAGGTCGGCAAGGGGCTGGCCGCGGGCACGGGCTTCTCCGGCAATGTTGCCGCCCCGGCCCCCAGCTCTGCGCCCGCGCAGGCCGTCGCCGCGCTCGTCAGCCTGGGCTATGCGCCGTCGGACGCTGCCGCCGCCGTGGCCCGCGTCGACGAGACCCTCTCCGTGCAGGAGATCATCACCATCGCGCTGCGCAGTCTGTCGCGCGTGTAACAGAAGGGGAGTGCCGAATTGAACCAGGAATACACCGTGGACCCCAGCCGTCTCGTCAGCCCCGATATGACCCCCGCCGACACGGAGGAAGTCAGCCTGCGCCCGAAAACCCTGGACGATTACGTCGGTCAGGAGAAGGCCAAGGGCAACTTAAAGGTCTATCTGCGGGCGGCGCAGCAGCGCGGCGAGCCGATGGACCACATCCTGCTCTACGGCCCGCCGGGCCTGGGCAAAACCACGCTGGCCGGCATCGTGGCGCAGGAGATGGGCGTACAAATCCGCATCACGTCCGGCCCCGCCATCGAGAAGCCCGGCGACCTGGCCGCCCTGCTGACGAACCTGCAGGAGGGCGACATCCTCTTTATCGACGAGATCCACCGCCTGTCGCGTCAGGTCGAAGAAGTCCTGTACCCGGCTCTCGAGGATTTTGCGCTGGACATCATGATCGGCAAGGGGCCGAGTGCCCAGAGCATCCGCATCAATCTGCCGCGGTTCACGCTGGTGGGCGCCACGACCCGCGCGGGCCAGCTGACCGGGCCGCTGCGTGACCGCTTCGGCATCCTGTTAAAGCTGGAGCCCTACAGCCCCCGGGAGCTGGGCCGCATCATCCTGCGCAGCGCGGGCATTCTGGGCGTGCCCATCACCGAGGAGGGCGCGCTGGAGCTGGCCCGCTGTGCCCGCGGCACGCCGCGTATCGCCAACCGTATGCTCAAGCGCGTGCGCGACTTTGCCACCGTGCAGGGAGACGGCACAATTGACGAGGAGACCGCCATTGCCGCCCGCAAGTGGATGGACATTGACGAGCTGGGTCTGGACGAGCTGGACCGCAGTGTCCTGCGCGCCATCATTGAGATGTACGGCGGCGGCCCCGTCGGTCTGGAAACGCTGGCCGCAGCCCTGGGCGAGGAGAGCGTCACCCTGGAGGACATCTGCGAGCCGTACCTGATGCAGATGGGCATGCTGACCCGCACCCCGCGTGGCCGCTGCGTGACCCGCCTTGCCTACGAGCACCTGCACATGGCCGTGCCGAAGCGCTTTGACGACGAGGATTCCGGCCAGACGAGTATGTTTTAAATAAGGAAACGGGTAGAGCCCTTCCGGGCTTCGCTTCGCTCGCCCACCTCCCCTGTGAGGGGAGGCTTTTGCGCGGGCACCGCCCGCGAGAAAGGTGCCCCCACGAAGTGGGGAGCTGGCCGAGTTTACGAGGCCTGAGGGGCTCTGCCGCTTGGCCTTAACCACAAAATTGATCGAACCAACACATATAGCAAAGGAGAATCACCTATGCGCCCTGCTGATTCCTGGCGGGATTATGAGCTGCTGGACGCTACCAACCACAACCGGTTGGAGCGCTGGGGCCAGACCCTGCTGATCCGTCCCGACCCGCAGGTCATCTGGAAAAACGACGAGACCAGCCCGCTGTGGGCCAAGGCCGACGCTGTCTATTACCGCTCTGCCAAGGGCGGCGGGCAGTGGAATTACCACAAAAAGCTGCCGCAGAAATGGCAGATCCACTGGAACGATTTGACGCTGATCGTCAGCCCCACGGGCTTCAAGCACACCGGCGTTTTCCCGGAGCAGGCCGTGAACTGGGCATGGTACCAGGAAAAGATACGGCAGGCTGGCCGTGCCATCCGCGTGCTGAACCTGTTCGGCTACACGGGCGGCGCAACGCTGGCGTGCCTGGCCGCGGGCGCGTCCGTCACCCATGTGGACGCCAGCAAGGGCATGGTCGCCTGGGCGCGGGAGAACGCTGCCGCCAGCGAGCTGGCAGACCGCCCCTGCCGCTGGATCGTGGACGACTGCGCCAAGTTTGTGCAGCGTGAGATCCGCCGCGGCAGCCGCTATGACGCTGTCATCATGGACCCGCCGAGCTATGGCCGCGGCCCGGGCGGCGAGATCTGGAAGCTCGAGGACAACGTCTACGACCTCATCACGCTGACTGAGCAGGTGCTGAGCGACGACCCGCTGTTCTTCGCCATCAACTCCTACACCGAGGGTCTGAGCCCCGCGGTCATGGAATACATCGTCAAAACGACGCTTTGCCCCGTCAAGGGCGGCCATACCCACTGCGACGAGATCGGTCTGCCGGTTTCTGCCACAGGCGGCGTGGTGCCCTGCGGCGCAACGGCCATCTGGGAGAAATAAGCCATGCCGAATCAGGAACCGATGATCAAAGTACAGGACGTCCGCTTCCGCTACGACCCCGAGCAGCCCAAGTACGCTGTGGATGGCGTGAGCCTGAACATCCGCCGCGGCGAGTTCGTCGCCGTGCTGGGCGCGAACGGCTGCGGCAAGTCCACGCTGGCGAAGCATTTCAACGCCATTCTACTGCCCGAGGCCGGTACCGTGCTGGTCGAGGGCATGGACACCCGCAACGAGGACCATCTCTACGATGTGCGCCAGAAGGTCGGCATGGTGTTCCAGAACCCCGACAACCAGATCGTGGCGACCATCGTCGAGGAGGACGTGGCCTTTGCGCCGGAGAACCTCGGCGTACCGCCCGAGGAGATCCGCACCCGCATCGACGAGGCCATGAAGCTGGCGGGCATCTATGAAAAGCGCGAGGCTGCGCCGTACAAGCTGTCCGGCGGCCAGAAGCAGCGCGTCGCGATTGCGGGCGTTATCGCCATGCGGCCCGACTGCCTTGTTATGGACGAGTCCACCGCCATGCTGGACCCCCATGGCCGCGCGCAGGTCATGAAAACCATCCGCCAGCTGCGGGCGGCGGGCATCACGATCGTTTCCATCACCCACTACATGGAGGAGGCCGCCCAGGCAGACCGCGTGCTGGTCATGAGCCGGGGCCGCATCGTCATGGAGGGCACGCCCGAGCAGGTGTTCAGCCAGACCGAGCGGCTGCACGGGTATCACCTCGATGTCCCGCAGGCCGCCGAGCTGCGCGACGAGCTGGTCAAGGCCGGGATCCCGATGCCGGAAAATGTCATTACCCCCGACGCCTGCGCGGAGGAATTATACAAGCTGCTAAAATAAAGGAAGCCTTCCCCCTTGGGGGAAGGTG
>ENA-UESS01000186-UESS01000186.1-human-gut-metagenome-genome-assembly--contig:-NODE-186-length-25531-cov-35.085252_pt1 | contig 25531 bp, 20 predicted proteins | sample MGYA00243004_ERZ508005 | MGnify/ENA primary metagenome ERZ508005 (study PRJEB26167, sample SAMN06115471) | human gut metagenome | host: Homo sapiens | place: China:Guizhou | collected 2016-06-29...
GATATTTTCTCAGGTATAACAGAGGCGGGAGCCTTTGGTTATTCGATTCATCCTATGTATGCAATAAGTTCAAAGTACGAATCCTATAAAGAACTGGACAATTCATTTTTTACAGTTGAGGGAGATGACAGACATGTCGATAAGGTATGTTCTGTCATAAGAGCCCTCGGCAATAGCTGTGTGCGCATTGATGGTACCGACAAGGTGAAGTATCACGGCGCTGCGGTGTTTGCAAGCAATCTGGTAACAGGGCTGCTGGCGGTTTCACAGGAGCTTCTGACACAGTGCGGCTTCTCGGCGGAGGAGGCACAGAGGGCTATAGTGCCTTTGTTCCTCGGCAATGCGAAAGCTGCGGCTGACAGGGGAACGGTTGACAGCCTGACAGGGCCTGTTGAGAGATGCGATACAGAAACTGTGAGAAAGCATCTGAATGCATTGAGCGGAGATGAACGGAGCGCATATGCTGCGGTGTCCAGATGCCTTGTGCCGGTGGCAGAGAGAAAGCACCCGGACAGAGATTATAGCGGTTTGATACGTCTACTGAACGGAATAGGAGAATTTAATTATGAAGAACACGACGGCAACACTCAGGCAGATGAAGGGAACGGACAAGAAGATATCCATGATCACAGCGTATGATTACACCATGGCGAAGATCGTGGATGAGTCAGGAGTCAACACTATTCTTGTTGGAGATTCCCTGGGCAACACTATCCTCGGATATGAGGACACGATCTCTGTAACTGTTGATGATATGATACATCACAGTGCAGCGGTGGCAAGGGGCGCAAAGAATGCTCTTGTTATCACAGATATGCCATTTATGTCCTATCAGACAAGCGTGTATGACGCGGTTGTCAATGCCGGAAGGATCATGAAGGAAGGACGTGCCGGAGCGGTGAAGCACGAAAAAGCAACCCAGTCGGGAAGGTCATTGATGCTGTTGATACCCATGCCCAATCCCATTGAATGGCCGGCTATCATGGCAGCGGCAATAATACCCATTACTTTCTGTGAATCGCAGAGCAGAGAAGCGGTTGAACCAAGTGTAGGCAACCTCCTCCATGACCTGCTTATATCCTTTATCGTTAATCTCGGCAATCAGAGCCTGACGCTGTTTCTTTTCATCGGCAGTGAGGACTTTTCCACCAACGCTGTCCACATTAGCTTCCTCAATGTTGCCCTCTGTGATACCGTATTCCACACTTTTCAGGGAAACGCGGGCGATCAGCTCTGTTCTTGCCCAGACGGCAAATTTTTTAATCGCATTCTTATCCATAATTTTCTCCATCTTCTATTCGAACAGACAATTTCTTAATACCTTTATCAATATTCTCCATTGATTTTCTCAAATTATCAACACTATTCTTAAACTCATCCACTTCTGAAATATAGTTTAAAAATCCACTGTACTCTGAAAAATCGATTGCAATTTTTTCAATATAAGATTTGTTTTTCCCATACTTACAATATTCGTAACCAATCCTTACTGTTTTTTCTTCAAAATCGTTTATGATATTAAAAACATTTGTATCAAATGAAATAACCCATTTCTGATTTGGAAAAATCACAATACTCGTCGATTCTTTCTTTTTTAATCGTTCCTGCGTTTTCGTTTGCAACTGTTTGGTAAAAGTTTCATTAAACGTCAAACTTTTAACTTCCAATGGAACAGTGCCAACATTTCTCAAAACAATGCACGCCAACGTTGAGCGAACAAGTTCAAACGATATTTGCATATAAGGGCGATTTTTCTCACTTCGTTCCTTGAGCAAAAAGAAAATTGTAACCCATGAAGCAATTAGTGCTAATATTGAAATTACACTATCCCAAGGAAAAGCTGAATTTTGCTGTTCAACTGCAATAACCAGTCTTTCAAGTAATTCTTCCATAGGTACACTCCTTAATTCAGCTTAATTTCGTCGCAATTCTTCAGCAACTGTTTCAGCTGAGAACGAATCTTCTCTACATAATCATCAATATCCGCATCCGTCTGTAAGGTCTTTGCCTGGAATACAACCTGACGGTTATAGGCTCGGACAACCTTTTTCTTTGCAGTTGCTTGCTCTTTTCCTTGCTGTGTCGGCTGTACCTGTGGCTTCGGTGCAGGCGGTTCCAAAACAGATTCAATATTGCTGACTGTATCATCCTTGTACTGACACATTGGCAGAAACATGGCATCCAGAAGGGCAAGGCTCTTTAATTCTGCGATTTTCTCCTTGCATTGGCTGAAATACCGATCTGATTTCTCAATCAGATGGGATACCTTGGAATCGCCGTTTGCGGCAGTGTGGGTTGCTTCCATACACTGACGAACCGTTTCCAGAATCTCAACACGTTTTTCTTCCAACATCTTGTCATGAGCTGTACGAACCGTATCCATCAGCGGATTCAGTTCACGAATCCGGTTATAGTTGAACTTACTTCCGGTCTGAACCATGATAATCAAACGAATGGTATTCAGTGCCTTGTGTGCTTCCTCATTTTCTGCGATACAGTCAAGATCATCATGCAGAGATTTTTCAAACTGCACTGCCTGGTCGAATACTGTTACCTGGGTTTTGAAGAAGTTTTCAATGCCGTTGCTCATGGCTTCTTTATTGTCGAAAAGAGCATCCTCTTTTTTCAGCACACGCTCAATCAGAGCAATATTGTCTTTCTTCTGAGAAAGTACATCATCCATCAGATGAATGGCTTCCTGAACTAATGCACGGTCTGGGTATTTATGTCCGTCATAACGGGCATCCAGAGAAGTATAGTAATCACGCTGTTCACCAAATTTCTCAGTCACAAAGCGAATCAGCCCATCTTCATCGTCCGGTACATCCATGATGTCGAAATACTCTCGGAGCATCGCTTTTACATCACGCATCATCGTAGCAGAAATGGTTTTACGCTTGCTGATGGAAGTCTTGCCGATCTCACTCTTTTTTCGGAGCATATCTGGCAATTTCGGGTCATCTGGCTGAATGGTATTGCCTGCATACTTGATGGTTACTTTCTGGGAATAAATCAGCTGTGCCGCAACCGCAGCAATATCAATTTCTTTCCATCCATATGGAATTGCACTATATTTGCTTTGCACGTCTGCCATAGATGTCGGCAGTTTTTTCGCATCCTGCATTTCCAGATATTCTTCCATAGCGGAAGCAGCATCACGGTTTGGCTCCATGCCCGGAAGTGCCGTTACCGCACCTGTCAGAATCGCAATAATATCTGCATCACTGCCTGCATTATCTGTAATCAGGTCAAGCTTGCTATATACATGAGCAACCAGATATTCAAGAGACTGGTCAATCTTACTCTTGGCATTTCCGGCTTTGGTTTCCAGATGTTCACCGTCTACATAGAACTGTGCCCCCTCGATAGCATTTTGCAATTCGCTCATGGCACTCAGCTCATATTTTCCGGCTTCGTCTTGCTGGTCACTGATGATTTTCTGCACAGTTTTTGGAAGCTGGCTAACATTTCTCTGCTTTACGTACTTACGAATCTTCATAGCAGATTCCAGAGATTCATAGTAAGGCGTATCAGCCAGAACTACGATTGCTTCGTTACCTTTGGATTCTGCCATCAGACGATAATCTGTTTTTTCAATAGCATCAGTAGCAACGGTCAGGAAGCGTAAACGCATACCTCCTGTTGCCACACCAACAGTAATTCCATCTACCATCTGATCAAACGCAAAGTCATATTTTCCATAACGGAACTTCTTAGTTGTGAAAATATCACCGTAAATCATCTGAGCAATACGCTCTACGATAGAAGCGGTATCCACATTTGTATCTCTTATTTCACGCTGAATGTCCTGTTCTTCGTCAGTCAGGAAGTTATAAGTGTCACCAGTTCTGCCGATATAGTTCTGGCTCATCAGACGATCAAGGCATCCTCGGACAGCTTCACGCATGATAATCTTATCCACACGAATATCGTCTGCCATAAGGATAACAATATTGTCCAGATTAGAAGGAATGTCATCAATATATCGAATCAAGTACAAAAGTTTCAGTACATCTACATCCTGCTGCTCGATGCCATCACCATTGTCGGCAGCTTTCTGGCAACGCTCGATTACTCGGCGGATCGAACCATCCAGGAAAGTATGTACGGTATCATAAAAACGGAAGAACGGAACAAGTGCGTATTCATCCTTCTCCTGAATTTTTTGTGCAGCTTCCTGGAAACCGGACAGCATGGACGGCGATAATAGGATAACTCTTTCTCCCAGCATACTTTTGGAACGTACGCATGCCCGTGTTGAGTTTATCTTTACAACGGTTGATGACGGGGGAAACTATCTGTCTCCTTTGTTACCGCTTTCCAAAGTGACGAAACTCTCTCTGAATAATGAGGTCAGCGGTTATTCTGTCCTGCCTTCTGCCGGGGAATATACGGCAACTGGTGGGGGTAATCCGGATATCAGGGGAGTAGACTACGTGGGAGATCCCCTGTTATTGCCGGAAAGAGCCAGTTTCCATGAAGGTGCCAACGAGGGGGCCGGAGAATCCGCTTTTGTGACCAAATGCAAAGAAAGACTGCTTCCATATACGGGTATGACACCTAACTACATCTATGTAGCTCCGGGAGTCTACGGGGAAGGGAAAGAGGGGGCGATGGCCTTGGTCTTATCCGTCGATTATCGGATGGGAACCCCCGATAAGGTATATAGGATCGAGCTTTATAATCCGGATCTTGATCAAAGTGATAAAGATTATTACAATATTCGTCGTAATACTATTTACCGTGTCTTCGCCACACTGAAAGGACCCGGAAATATGGAATATGACATAGTTGTGGACGAATGGGAGGATACGGAGGTGGCTATCCCTTGGTAACTAAGGTATGGTCAGTCATGCCATCACGAAGAAAAACAGTTTAAAGAATAGATACATATGAGAATCAAACATTACACTTTGATAGTCGCTTTTCTGGCGATATCTATGGGAATCCCTCTTGTGCAAGGGTGCAGTGATCCCTTTGATGAGTATGGAAACGGTGGGACAGAAATGCCTGTCAGGGACGGCTGGACGTCTGTCAGCATGTCTGTCGAAGGACTTGGTCTTCGAAATCCCCTGACACGCTCCCTTACACCGGAGGGGGAGAATTCCACGGCAGCGGAGAGGATTAGGGTACTTGTGTTTGACAAAGACAACAAGTTTTCATATGAGGCCAAAGTGCTCTCCTATATTCCTTCCGGTGATCCGGCTGACAAGAAAGGTAAGGGTACCATGACCTTGTTGGTGAAAAATACTCCTTCAGGCGATACCAGTACATTCGTAATGCTGGCCAATGTCACCCGGTCTGCTAATACAGACGCAGACGGACTGGCTGGAAAGACACGGGAGGAAGTCATGCAACTTTTCACTTTCTCTATGCCGGACAAGGGGGTATGGAAAGATGGGGAGTTGCCGATGTGGGGTGTTTCGGACCCGGTCAGGGTGGAACACAGTGCCGGTGCCGTTCCCAAACTTGGAACTGTCTATCTGGTCCGTGCCGTAGCACGTGTGGACGTGGGGCTTAACTTGAGCAACACGTCGGAAGGGGCTTCTACATTCGACGAGAAAGCCGGGGGGATTGAAGGAATAACGCTGACTAAAGTATTTTTTTATAATACCAATACGACGGGACGGGTCTCTCCGTTCGAGAACGGGATTTACTGGGATGAGGCCAATAGAAAGGCGAAACAGCCTTCTATTCCTGATCCGGCTCCGGCTGTGACAGGAAAGATTGATAGAACATCTTCCATAGTGGATGAGAAAATCTTGTTACGTGAGGTATATGTTCCGGAGGCGGTCAATGTGCCGACGGCTGCCACGCAAGGAGGCAACGGAGAGACTCTTCCGGAGAATAATACGGAAAATTACTTGAAACGTCCTTATATCGTTGTCGGACTGACCGGTGCAGATAAAAGCCGTCCTGACAAGGAAACTTTCTTCCGGATAGACTACCTGAAACGTACTGGAGCCGAGGCTGATGCGACATACGAGTACCTTCCCTTGCTGCGTAACCACCGTTATCTGGTGAATATCAAGGCTGTAGGTGGTCCGGGATTCGATACGGAAGAGGATGCTAGGAAAGGACCGGCCGCCAACATCATGTACAATGTTGTAGTATGGAACGAGTCCACTATGTCTGATGTATTGTATGACGGGCAATATATGCTGGGGGTCAGTGCCGATCATTTCACTTTTTATAGGGAGGGAGGTAGCCTGACGGCAAAAGTGCAGACTTCCTGGCCGGAAGGATTTACGGTAGAGGGACTGCCTGCATGGATCAGTTATTCTATAATACCTTCGGATCCGGATAAGACCGCACCGACGGATGAGAAAACCGTGACCTTTACGGTCACAGAGCATGTGGATGCATCCCGAATGTGGCCGGAAAAGCCGGAAGATGCTCAGAATGCGTTGAAAGCCGCTTATGTGAAGGCGGGGCGTATGAAATGGTTCCTTGGTTTTGAGCAGTCTAAGGATATTAATGTCACTTTACAGATTTTTGCGGACGAGGCCTGCAGTCGGCCGCTGGAGTTTATTGAGGTCAATCAGTATGGCGAGAGCTATGGGCAGGCGGGCAAAGTGGTAACGAAAGACGGGCGGACGCTTACGGCGGAAGAGGCAGGTGCCAGGGTTACTTTCTATGTAAAGACAGAACCGCATGATTTGGAACCCGTATTCCATGCTGAATCCGCCAATCCGTTTAAGATAGAGAAAGCGGGTCAACTTGCCGGGGGAATATGGAAGTATACGGTGACAGCTCCCGACATTACAGGAAATACGGAGTATTTCGATAATTTCAATACCACTTATACTTTCACCGTCACACATGTGGAAACCGGTAGAAGTGCGTCGGGGAAACTCAGCCTCTTGCAGAAAGAATATAATGCTATCCCTTTTTTTGACAAATTCCTGCATCAGTCATTGCTGGTATCCAATAACAGTATTTATCTGATGGATGGCAAACAGAAGCAATATTATGTCAAAGCCAACAGCGAATACAAAATTGAGTTGGTTTCGGCTTTGTCTGACAACAATGCTGGTAATGTGATAGAGGACTTTACGCTTTTCTATGAGAAGGATCCTTCCCTTTCGGGAAAACCTGTGCCTTTCATAGCTGTTGACGATATGGCGTCTCCCCATCTTTACTCCGGTAAGGCGAAATTCAAGATTTATTCCCCTGATGGTCTTTTTCCGGAAAGAGAATTTGAGTTGGAGCTGGTTTCCGGAATTGTGCAGCCTGAAGCGAATACATATATGCTTAAAGCGGGAGCAAAGCAAGGGATCTTTATTCCTGTTTCCCGGGTAAATACTGCCTATGAGTATTACAAAAAGCTTCTGGACCATGACGCTGTTTTGAGTGGTAAGCAGGGACTTCCCGGTAGCAAAGAGGATTTTATGTTGAATAAGTTGGATGCAGATGATGATTGGAGAGTCAATATCGTGTGGACGGACATTAAAGAGGCTGGCGGACATAATGATATAGAAAAAGCGGGACTCAGTGAATTGTCCGAACAGGGAGGTTCCGGTCTAGGATCATATATTTATGTCAAGCCAGGGCAGACTCCGGGAAATGTGTTGATAGAAATTAAATCTGGAAAGATCAAGGGGAATCCGACACTCTGGTCCTGGCATATCTGGATTGTTGACAACTATCCGACAGTCTTGGATGTTGCGAGTCAGGGAGGTGATGGTCCGAAAACGGTTCATTTGATGTCGCATCTGTTGGGAGCGTACGAAAGGGTCCAATCACAGTATAGTGCAGATGCATATAGGGAATTTGGTATGCAATATCAATGGGGCAGAAAAGACCCGTTTCCGGCACATGATGTTCGTGTCAATAAAAACTTTTATGACGGCAGCGGCAAGCTATTTGATTTCCTTTGGGAACAGAGAGGAAATGATGTGGATTATGGAAAAACAGATGCTCAGCAGGCGAGAGGGGCTGCTCTTACGATGAAACAGAGTATCGAACATCCAAATGCCATCGTCTCTCATCAAAGTTTCTGGCTGTATGAATGTTTCCCACATGGGCTGGTTAACAATTTCAAGGACCGCTGGGTATTCCTGTATCCATGGAATAAACCTTCTGCGGGGAATCCGGAGGATGTAGGCGGGAAAACCGTATTTGACCCTTCTCCTTACGGATTCCGGATTATGTCACAAAAAGAGGCTGTAACTTTAAGGTTTGCATATTATTATGCAAGTTATTCCGGTCTTAACACACCGCTGCCTGGAAGTATTTATGATGGTTCTTTTTTACATAATGCTACGGGAGGTAATGAAGCCATTTTTGCCGTGGCACAAGCCAGAAGCGATACTCACGCAGGGCGTTATCTGCTTAATTCTACTGGAGGTCCTGCCGGTTGGGCGCCTACTTCTAATACAAGCGCTGTTTACAGGCGTTGCATGACCTATTCCGTACGTCCGGTCATTGACCCGGATGTGCAGGAAGACTACAAAAAGTATTTGCCGGAATAAGTCATACTCCGTGTGAGCTTTTGCTTGCACGGAGTAAAAAATCTTGTTGTATTTTTCTGCAGCGTATCATATTCAGGTGTCTTTTTATAGTCATATATTCACGAAATAAATATTGTGAGAACTTTGTTTCATATCACTTTTACACGAGCATTTGGTAACTCAGAGATATATCTTATGAATGCTGTTTTAGGAGTCGGTATATTATCGGATGGTAGTCAGTCATAAAAATGCATGGTCTTATAACCTCCAAAACTCTTTATGTTCCAATGACCTATCAAAGACCGATTGATTGACCAGTATATGTTTTGTGTATTTAATTTGTCTGTTTTAGTTGAGAAATTGTCTGTTTTCACAAAAACAGCTGTGTCTTGATTTTTGTTGTAATAAAAAATAAGAAACATGAAATTACTATATCTGAATGAACATTTATCCTGTCTGAATTACCAGATGAATTCGGATGTAGGATTTACTTGTCAGCAACTGGAGAAGGATGAGGTATACCGGATTGATAATAGCAAGTCGTCGTGTACTCTTTTTATAATTGAAGGTGATGTGATTTTTGATCTGGGTAAATATAAAGGTTTACGAATTTTACAGAACCAGATGGTGTTCATTCCACAAAACATAGGAACTCGGATGAAGTCTATAACCGGTTCGAAATGTATGCTTTTATTTTGGGACAGGAACATGAGTGTATGTGACAAATTGTTTTTGGGCTCGTTGTCTGTCAGGGGGGAGGACCGAACGGCTGATAATTTTATTCTTCCCGTCAGGAAGCCTCTTGCTGAAGTGCTGGATTCTGTCGGAATGTATTTGGAGGCAAGGTTACTTTGTAAACATATGCATTTGTTGAAGCAGCAGGAACTGCTTTTGGTGTTGAAGGGCTTTTATACAAAGAAAGAACTGACAGCGTTCTTTTCCGCATCGACCGGCATCAGACAACGTTTTGAGAAATTTGTCATGGAAAACTATAAGAAAGTGAACTCTGTCAAGGAATTCGCTGATTTATACTATGTTTCCGAACGCTCCTTCAGCCGGAAGTTCCACTCCTGTTTCGGGGAAAGTCCTTATAAATGGATGCAGAAAAAAAGGGCGGAACAAATGTTGGAAATGATTTGTGATCCGGAACTATCCTTTCAGGAAATATCCGGCAGGTTAGGTTTCAGTTCACCTTCCCATTTTACGGCATATTGCCGCAGAATGTACGGGATGTCCCCCACTCAGTTGAGAGAAAAAAATAAGAAATAAACAGATTTTTATAATTGCATTTTAACGGAGAAACTATGAAATATTTAAATACCGGTCTGGTCTGTGAGCAGTCAGGGTTTTCCTGTGTGGAGTTGCCGAAGATCTGTATACCAGTCTACAGAGAGGTTATCAAGGAAATGGCAGAAGTGATAAAGGACTCTCAGATGCGGGATGTTTTTTACTCTCTTTCTACCGGGATAGATATACTGGCAGTTTCCAAGAAAACAGGTGTTACCCCTAGGAATCTGGCATATATGTATAAAAAAGCGAGCAGGCAGGTTCGTTTGGAATGGAAATCTTATTCTGAATGGAAACAAGAGTTGGACCGTGTATATATCAGATGCCGGAATTATGCGGCACTCCTGACACATTCCCAAGAGTGTGGCGGACAGAATTTCAAGAATGTAGTGATAGTCGTAAGGGAACAGGATATTCCGTCGGAATGTGTAGACTTGTTAGTTACACCTTTAGGAAATTTGGATATAAATTTCAGGGTGTTACGTGCGCTTAGAAAATACAATATCTATCAGCTTGAGGATCTTTTACGCTTTATAAAATATAACGGATTTGATGCGCTGTGCCGAATACCCGGTATGGGAATGAAATCTGTTGAGCAGTTGTATCATACTTTAAAAGAGAGGAATATTTTGGAAAATAAGGAAACTTGTATCCTGTTCCGCTACCTTTTTGTGTAAAATACATAAAGAATGCAGGAACTGCATTCAGACATTTGCAATGACTATGGATATGATTGATGTCTTGTCTTTATTTTTGAAACGAATAGATATACTGATAAAATGGGATAATTCCCCTATGTTTAATTAAAAACTGGAATTGATGAAAAAAAACATCTTGATTTTATGTATGCTTGGAGCATCTGCCCTGACTGCAAATGGACAGACCTTATTGAAAGGGACAAAGTTTACGGACAACTGGTCTTTCGGAATCAATGGTGGAGTGACCACTCCGATGACACACAGCGCTTTTTGGAAGAACTCCCGCCCTGCCGTGGGTATTGAATTATCAAAACGGATAACACCGGTTCTGAGTCTGGGGACTTCAGTCATGGGACATATCAATACAAGCAGTAGTAAAACGGCTTTTGATGCTTCGAATGTTGAACTTTTAAGCAAGTTCAATATGATGAATCTTTTCGCTGGTTATCCTGGAACCCCCCGGACATTTGAAATGGAAGCTGTAGTTGGAGTAGGCTGGCTTCATGGCTACGTCAATGGTACGGGGGATGATAATTCCTGGGGTACACGGTTGGGAGTGAACTTCAACTTTAATATAGGGAAGGAAAAAGCGTGGGCAATCAGTCTGAAACCATCATTGGTATATGATATGGAAGGTGACTTTAATCGGCACAAGAGTCGTTTCAATGCCAATAATGCACGTGTTGAACTGCTCGCAGGGATTGTTTATTATATAAAGGGAAGTTCCGGCAGGCACCATGCAACTCTCGTAAAGGAATATAATCAGACAGAGGTGGACAACCTGAATACAAGTGTAAACAGACTGCGCGACCAACTTTTGGACAGCCGGAAACAAACAGAGGAAGCAATTGGCCGTGCGGGCATGCTCCAGAAGCAGCTGGCTGAATGTCAGAGCAAGAAACCGGTCATTGAAACTGTTATTGAAAAAGCCAAGACACTAGAGTCTATTGTAACTTTCCGCCAGGGTAGTTCCAAGGTTGACGTTTCACAACTCCCCAATGTGGAACGGATTGCCTCCTATATGAACAGGCATCCTGAATCCAAGGTTGTGATCAAAGGATACTCTTCACCGGAAGGAAGTATTGAGGTGAACGAAAGAATAGCTTGTGCCCGTGCGGAGTCGGTTAAATCCATTCTTATGAAGAAATACCGGATAGCCGCCTCACGCATTACTGCGGAAGGACAAGGCATAGGGGATATGTTCTCTGAACCTGACTGGAACAGGGTCAGTATCTGTACCTTGCAGGAAAATAAATAGTATCCGGTACTATGAGTTCTCGTAATCCACATAGTATATCTGCAAGGTGCATGAGCATTAGAGATTGTATATAAATCATGGATTGCAATGCAGATTATAGTCGGTCTGAAATGTAAGGAGGTGTCTGAAAAAGGATGCCTTCTTTCTTTGTTGTGCCATTTGTTTATTATCTATTTTTTGTTTCTTAATCAACGGGATAGCCATGAAAATCGGACAATATTTGTGATGTAAATTATTAAGGGACAACCGATTCTATCATATTTTAAAGCGTTTTCGCAGCCGTACACTCCTTTAGGATAAGAGACAAAATCTGATAGGAAACCTCGTAATTGCCTGTATCGGGGTTGAATGTCGGCAGCTCAAAACTTCCACCTTTGAGACGCTTGTAGTAAAGAAGAAAGCCGTCACCGTTCCCACGCAGTATTTTTACACCCTATCGGTTCTTGCCAAAGAACAAAAAGACATCTCCTGATATGGGAAACAAATCTTTCATCTCTGAGCGTATGATTTTGAATAAACCGTCAATGCCAAGGTTCATACGAACAAAGCCCTGGTACAGATAGTAGCGATTGGCTGATGTTAGAGAATACATGGATCTCCCTCCTTTCTTTCGTAATCGCGTAACATTTTAATAATACCTCCGGGAGTGGCCCGTTTGACCGAAATGGTCGTTCCACTGTTAAAGGTGATTGTGATCCCGGAAAGACTAAACTCTTCTTCCGACAACATGACGGGGGCTATTTGAGTGAATGAAGGAGAGGAAGTTGTCGGTCGGGAGGGTCCAACGCCGCCATAATAATCACGGACCACATCTGCCTTGGCTTGTTTAACGCTATAACCCCGTCTGGACATCCAGGAACTCATACTTCCAAAAGTGGTATGCTGATCGCGGCAAACATCGGCTAAAGAACAATTGTAGTCTACTTTCAATACTTCAAGGAAATGTTTCCAAGTTTTTCCAAATCGATTTTCTGCTAAATCCATAATGATTCATTTTTATACATGGCAAAAATATAAGAATGAAAAAAGGGCGACAAGATAGAATCGCGGAAACGCTTACGCTCAATGAATCATTTATGAAGGATCCCTTTCAAAATCCTTCACGACAACACATTGAAAAACAATGTATTGTGTAAATATGAAGGATTTGAAGGATTTCCCGGTGTTTTTTTATTTTAATAGGTTTTATGATAACTCCAATCCCAGTGCTTCTTTTAATTTCAGCAGATTCGGGTTTTTCTTGCTCATCATCTGGAAACGTTCCACGTGGCTGTAAGCACGGATGTTCTCGGTAGGGGCACTGACACGTACCGTCATGGTGATTTTCCGGTTGTGCAGACGTTCGCGTAAGTGATTCTGAACCGATGGTATTAATTGTACCATATATTTTTCCACCATATCATTGTCTACTGTCACTTCAAAAGTCGTGTCATTCAACAAATGCGGATGCATGTTCATCATTCGTGCGGAGTTAGCCTTCTCTTCTTTGGGCAGGGCGGCTGCAAATTCACGCCAGTAATAGTCCAGATCTTTTTCATTGAAAATATAATCTTCGTATGTGGCATCGTTTTGGACAGCGGTGCTTGCCGCTTTTGCTTCTTGCTTCTCCGCGGCTTGCTGTTCGTGCAAAGGACGGCGCAGGGATATACCGAGTGAGCCCGCCTTGAACACCGGGATTTTTTTCTCTTCTCTGGTCTGAGGCAGCGGGCTTGGACGGCTTGCGTTCATACTGCCGGCTGTACTTGTACCCTGTGGCTGAGGAGCGGAGGTTGCTGCGGTCTGTGCAGCGGCAGTTTTAGCCTGAGGCTGTGGCTGCGTGGCGGCTGTGGAAGCCGCTTGCTGCGTAAATAGGGGTTTTAATATCTTCTTAGGGCCACGCCCACCACTTGCATCGTCGGCATCGGGCAGAGTGAGTTGGGCGCATTGAATCAGTGTCAGTTCTACCAGCAGACGTTTGTTTTTGCTTGCACGATAGTTCAGGTCACAATCATTGCATAGCTTCATGGCACGGTACAGGAATTTCTGGTCACATTTTTGTGCTTGTTCTTTATAGCGGTCGCGGATACCGGCGCCTACTTCCAGCAATTGCAGGGTGGAAGGGTCCTTGCTCACCAGCAAATCCCGGAAATGAGAGGATAGTCCGGTGATGAAATGACTGCCGTCAAATCCTTTTTTCAATACGTCGTTAAAAAGCAGCATGGATTCGGGAACTTTGTTTTCAAGCAACAAATCGGTCAGCTTGAAATAATATTCGTAATCCAAGACATTCAGGTTTTCAATCACACTTTTGTAAGTGATGTTCCCACCTGTGAAGCTGACTACCTGGTCGAAGATGGAAAGAGCGTCGCGCATACCACCGTCGGCTTTCTGTGCGATGACAGTCAGGGCTTCGGGTTCGGCGTTGATATGTTCCAGTTTGGCAACGTATTGCAGATGGTCGATAGTGTCTTTGATGCCGATGCGGTTGAAGTCATAAATCTGGCAACGGCTCAGAATAGTCGGCAGTATCTTATGCTTTTCCGTTGTGGCAAGGATGAAGATGGCATGATGAGGCGGTTCTTCCAATGTTTTCAGAAAAGCATTGAAGGCGGCTTGCGACAACATATGGACCTCATCAATGATATATACCTTGTACTTGCCGATTTGTGGCGGGATACGTACCTGCTCAATCAGCGAACGGATATCTTCTACCGAGTTGTTGCTGGCGGCATCCAGCTCATGTATGTTGTAAGAACGCTGTTCGTTGAATGCCAGACAAGACTCACACTGATTGCAGGCTTCTCCTTCGGCAGTGGGGGTCTGGCAGTTGATGGTCTTGGCAAAGATACGTGCACACGTTGTTTTTCCCACTCCACGCGGTCCGCAGAACAGGTAGGCATGTGCCAGCTTGCCGGTGGCAATAGCATTTTTTAAGGTGATGGTCAACGCGTGTTGCCCTACAACCGATTCGAATGTAGCGGGACGGTATTTTCGTGCCGATACGATATAATTTTCCATAAGCGGAGTTCTTTTTTCTAATATGAGTTCTGCAAAAGTACATAAATTATCCGTTTTTATGGGTAGGATTGCTTGAAATATTTCTATCTTTGCAAAAATCAAAAAAGGGATTCTTTGTATGAGCAAATTGCTGACTATTTGGAACTACATCCGGCGCCATAAGTATATGATTACGGTGCTGATCTTTATTGTAGTTATTGGTTTTCTGGATGAGAACAGCTTGATTCAGCGGGTAAAGCATCGCAGTGAGATCAGCGCGCTGAATAGTGAGATAGAGAAATATAGAAAGCAATATGAGGAAGATACGGAGAAACTGAAGGAACTGACCACGAATCCTGAGGCTTTGGAGAAAATAGCACGCGAGAAGTATTTGATGAAGAAGCCTGACGAGGATATTTTTGTGTTTGAAGAATGAGTAAATCTTATAATATAATTTCGATGGCAGGGGCAGTCCTGCTGCTGGCAGGTGCGGTGTTGCAAATCACCCGGTGGGAGCTTGCGCCTTATCTGTATACGCTGGGTGCTGTGATGTTCGGCTATGTGCAGGTCATGGGGAATCGTTATGATGGAAGGAATTTTATCATCAAGCGTTTGCGTAGACAGCAGATTTTCGGGGCTGTCGCACTGGTCTTTACAGGAGTATTGATGTTTACCATGAAACGTAACGAATGGATTGTTTGTCTTTCCATTGCCGCTGTCCTGGAACTTTATACGGCTTTCCGTATTCCGCAGGAGTTGGAGAAGGAAAAACGTTAAGAAACCAGTGTCATTTCTTGTCCGCGTTTATAGAGGCTTGTCTTGTGAAAAATAGGAGAACGCGGACGACACTTGTTACGTGTGGTCCGCGTTCTAAAAAATAGTTGTCCGGTATTGTTATTCCACAATGGTCATTTCATCTACCAAGTGTTTCGCTCCTGCAAACTTATCAATAATAAATAAGGTATAGCGGATATCCACACAGGCTGCACGTTGTAACTGGGGATTGTAAGCAATGTCACCGGTCAGTCCTTCGTAGTTGCGGTCAAAGCCGGTACCGATCAATTCCCCTTTGTTATTGAAAACGGGGGAGCCGGAATTACCTCCTGTATTGTCTGTTCCTGTAACAAAACAGATGGGCATTTCACCATTTTTCATGGCATAGCGCCCGAAGTCTTTCTTGTTATACAAGTCCTTCAGTTTGGCCGGAACCACGAATTCATAGTTGTTCGGATCCTCTTTTTCCATCACTCCTTTCAACGTGGTGTAATAGTTGTATTCCATACCGTCTTTGGGGCTGTATGAACCTACTTTACCATAAGTGAGACGTAACGTGGAGTTGGCATCCGGATAAATAGGAGTGCCTTCATGCTGTTTCAGCTTCATCATACCCTCTACCCAGGTTTTATGGGCCAGATTATAAGCATCGGTTTCGGCTTTCATGGCTGCATCGGTATCTGTATAACCTTGGTCTACTGATTTGGCATATTGCACCATCAGGTCATTTTCCAATGTCTTGGCATCCGGCTTTGCCACAAAGTTGTCAAAGGCTTCACGGCTTCGGAAGATGGATGTATCAAAACAAGCATCGACAAAGGCGTCAATGTTTCCTTTGAATTCTTTGTCTATTACTTTAAAGATGCTGATGCGCTGTTCGGCCGGAATTAATTCTGCGTAAGTCTTCAGCAAAGCTTTGGAAACTTTACGGTCTATTTCGGGATTATAGTCTTTATTGAAAAAATTATCGGCTTGTTTGATCAGTGTGCTTAATGCATGATCCAGCGGATTGATTTCTTTAGTAGCATGAGGTACTTTATATCCTTTTTTCAATGCTTGCAGGACTTTGTCTGTGGAAGGAATCTTATAGAATTCCGTTCCCAGTTTGCAAACTTCGTAAATGGCTTGCTGATGATATACGGCATCCCGGCGTTTGCTCACGATTTCCCGGATAGCATCGAAGGCTTTCTGGTAGGCGTCAGTACCCGTCTCACGTCCGTAAGCCAGAAGCTTTTCCTGTTGTTTCTTTTTCGTATCAAGTACTTTCAGCTGAACCAGTCCTTCGTTCATACCGATAGCATTCTTCCAGTAATTGGCTGACGAGGCGTATTTGCTGGCATACTGGATGCGTACTTTATCACTTTTCAGCATCTCTTCCAGCAGATTATTCAATCGTACGGTGCGGACGGTCTTACGCATGAAGTTGGTAGTCTGCATACGTTCTTCCACTTCGTCCGAAATCATGTATCGCCAGTTGCGTCCGGGAAATCCCATTACGAAAGTGAAGTCTCCCTCTTTGACTCCTCCTAGGTTGATGGTCAGATGTTTTTTCACCTTCAAGGGTACATTGCTTTCGTTATAGTCAGCAGGTTTACCGTCGGGTGTTGCATAAATGCGGAACATGGAGAAATCGCCACAGTGACGGGGCCACATCCAGTTATCGGTGTCAGCTCCGAACTTTCCGATGGAGGAAGGAGGAGCGCCTACCATACGGACGTCTTTATAGATGGTCTTTATAAACAAGTAATAGCGGTTGGCTCCGTAGAAAGGCTTTAGTTCCAAAGCGGTGAACGGAGTGATCTCTATATTTTCTTGTTCGGCAAAACGTTTGGCTACTTTGCTCAGATAGGAGGGGGACAGGTAGTTCAATCCTTCCGGGTCCTCATCTTTGGCCAGTTGTTCCTTTACATAAGGAGTGACGTCCAGAATTCTGTCTATGAAGGTGACAGTCAGCCCCTTGCAGGGAAGTTCTTCTTTGCGGCTCATAGCCCAGAAGCCGTCAGTCAGATAGTCGTGTTCTACCGAACTGTGTTGCTGGATATAGCTGTAACCGCAATGATGATTGGTCAGCACAAGACCTTCGGCAGAAATGATTTCACCGGTACAACCACCTCCGAAATGCACTACAGCATCCTTCAGGCTGATGCTGTCCGGACAATATACTTTATCAATGCTGATATCCAGTCCCATATCATACATGGTGGCCGCATTCTGTTCTTTCAGATCAGTCAGCATCCACATCCCCTCGTCGGCATGGCCGGCAAGGGTTGTGAAAGTAAATAGCGAGAGTAATAGTATCTTTTTCATTATTCAACAATAGTCATTTCGTCAATCAGGTGTTTGCATCCGCCCAATTTGTCGATGATGAATAATACATAACGTATATCCACTGCGATACAACGCTGTAAGTTGTTGTCGAAATTAATGTCACCACTCAGTGATTCCCAGTTGCCGTCAAAAGCGGCACCGATGAGTTCGCCGTTACCGTTGATGACGGGAGAACCTGAATTACCGCCGGTAATATCATTGGTAGTCAGGAAACAAGCAGGCATATCACCGTTGGGCAATGCATAACGTCCGAAATCTTTTGCTTCATACAATTCTTTCAGTTTGGCGGGAACAACAAATTCCGGATTGGTAGGATCCTCTTTTTCCATGACACCTTTCAGCGTAGTGTAGTATTTATAGTGTACGCCGTCTTTGGGATTGTATGATTTCACATTGCCGTATGTCAGACGGATGGTGAAGTTGGCATCCGGAGCTTTGGGTTCCGGTGAATACATTTCACACAGGCCGCGTACATAAGTTTTGTGTAATAAATCCATGCCTTTCATCGATTCTGCCAGTTCGTTTCCCAGCTTGTCCATCAAGTCATATTTAGCCCGTACGTATGCAGTCATAGGATCTTTTTCTATGGCTTTCACGGTAGGTTTCTTGATGAATTTATTGAAATTCGCTTCGTTGGAGAAGATGGAATTGTCATAACAATGGTCTACGTATGCGTCATAATTCCCTTTAAAATCCTTCTGGATGGTAGTATAGAAGGCAGGTAAAGCATTGGCAGGAACCATTTCGGCATACAGGGGCAACAGAGCTTTGGCCACTTTGCGGTCTACTTCGTGATCGTAGTCTTTGTTATGTATATCGGCATATACTTTTTTCAGCGTTTCAATATTTTTATTAATCGCTTCTTTATCTTTATTTTTGATTGCTTCTTTCAGCTTGTCCAGAATCAGATAAGGAGTGCCGAATTCTATACCTCCTTGAAAGACTTCACGGAAACAGGTGTAGTTATAAAGAATAGGATTACTCTTTTCGATGGCGGCATCAATTTCGCTGACTACTTTTTCATAATCAGTGTTGCCTTTGGCTTTAGCAAATGCTGCGAACTTGGCTTCCTGTTCTGCTTTTGTTTCCAATACCTTATTGTCGATAATGGCTTTATTCATGCCGATAGAGTTTTTCCAATAGTTGCTGGAACCTGCATATTTGCTGGCGTATTGGATACGTACCTTGTCACTGGCAGCCATTTCTTTCTTCAGTACATCCTGACGCACACCACGTATGCGGATACGGGGTTCGTTGGTGGAATGCATCCGGTGACTTCTTCTTTTTGAAATTCCGCTGCCAGGCTGGTCCCTGCCCGTCAGGTTCAATATCCTTTAGACTTCCAATATCATCAACGTAATGCACAGGATAATTAAACCAAAGATTGATCGGCGGGAACTTCGGAAACTCACGTAGAGTCCCTTCAATGCGCCACGCTGTACGTTGCCGCACCCGCTGTTTGGCCGCCGGAATCGCCGTTTTCACAAGCTCAATATTAGTATTATTGCCAAGCATCTTATGGCAGTATTCCAACAGTACAGCGCTGCTGCACTCGTCATCCTGCGATAAATCCTGTATATAGGCAGGGTAATATCGTTTTAAATACGCCAAGCACTCGGCGCAAATTGCTTTATTTTCTTCCTGCTTCAGTAATTCTTCTGTTGGTTCCAGCTCTATCAAATCAAGCAGTGCGTCAGGATCACGGGCAAATACTCCTGACCCTGAAGCTCTGTCCATAGATTTTTTACTGCCTTGGCCACCCTTTGAATGATGGTGGCAGTAGATCACAGCGCAGCCCAGTTCCGTACAAACCTTATCGAACTGATTACAGAAATGCGCCATCTGGTCAGCACTGTTTTCGTCACCGGTGATGATTTTATAAATCGGATCGATAACGATAGCAATATAATTCTTCTTTGCGGCACGCCTGATCAGCTTCGGCGCCAGCTTATCCATCGGAATCGACTTGCCACGCAAATTCCATACATCGATATTAGACAAATTGCTCGGCTCCCACCCCATTGCCGTATAAACATCCTTAAAACGATGCAAACAACTTGCCCTGTCAAGTTCAAGGTTCACATATAAAACTTTACCCTTTGTACAGCTAAAATTAAGCCACTGACGGCCCTCGGCAATCGCGCAGCACAACTCTATCAAAGCATAGCTTTTGCCTGCCTTAGACGGCCCTGCAATGAGCATTTTATGCCCCTGTCGCAATACATTATCAATCAGCGGTTTTGCCAGCTCCGGTAAATTATCCCAAATCTCACTAATGCTTTCCGGTTCCGGAAGATCATCGTTGACCGCCTCAATCCACTCCTGCCATTCTACAAAGCTGGCTTTGCCGATGTTGGTATCAACTAAAAACTGCTTGTGTCCCTGACGCATCACACCCGGCATTCTGCTGAGCCGCGAAGGATTACGGTTTTGGGTATCGATTTCAAGGCCGTTTTTCTTACAAACAGCGTAAAGATAATCAACACGTTTACGATATTCCGCATAGTCTGCTGCATCGATCCTAACAATAGCATGCAGCGACTTTTTCCCTGAATGTACCAGGCAGGCCACCGGCAGTTCCAGTGTCCGGATAATTTCATTCTGCTTGGCTATATCCATTTTGTCCGATTCGACCAGAGCATACCGAAATTCTGTCACATTGTCGTTTTTCACGCCTTTACCATCAAGAGGATTAAAACGTATCCATGCGCCGCACTCAGGGTTGTAATCGCCAAGCACCCCGCCGATATCACCCTTACATTTATTAAGTAGCTCAATGAGCTGCCCAGCTGTTCTATCAGAACAACCTTTTGACGGTAGATATTTACCGTCTTTTTGCCATGATTCCGTTACATAGCCAACATTTTCCGTACTGTCGAATAAAGTTTCCAGATAAGTTACCAGTTCTTTTACCGGATCCCAGTTTTCCGGGTCCGCTATTTCCTGGCCTTCGATCCAGTTCTTATCAACCAAAACCATATCTTCTTTTTGTCCGATGATATCATCCCATGAAAGTTCATGATCTTCACGCTGCTGTGGCGTCCAGCCGTTATCCTTAGCCATTGCTACGATCGTACCACCCGTTACTGGTGCGCTGGTATCACCTCTGAACGTCTCCCATTTTTTTCGGCATTCATTTGCGTGGTATCTTCCAGCATCCCGCCGGCTCCAATCATCCCACACGCTCACGCTGTACCCTTCTGCTTTCAACGCCATGCCAACATTGACCCATTCCTGATAATCAAGAATGCTTGGATCGATATAATCAAGCAGCGGCAGCAAATCCAATTTATTCTCCATGATGTTCTCCTTTATTCAGGCTTGTAAATCCGTGGATCAATGCCTGCCGGAATACGCCAGCCACCGGCAGCAATCCTGTCTATTAATTTCTTGGCATGTTCAAAAGACCAGGTCCCGACGTGCTGGAACCCACGACCTTCTAAAAAACGGATCTGTTTCGGTGTTGTAAGTCCTTCACTTCTGCGCTTATCCAAACGATCAAGGATTTTCGCAGCTTTACCGGCATTGTCGATATTATCCGGATTTATACCAAACTTCTCTAATGTTTTAAGTTGCTTTTCACTGGCCGGGCTCATTTCCCAACCGAATGCTGGTACATAGCTTGACAGATCCTCTGCTTGGATACTCATTTCAAACTGCAGTGGATCCACCAGTTTACGCTTACGCTGTTTCATTGCTGCCAACTGTTTCGCCAAAGCTTCTTCCCGCTGAGCAACAACATCTTCAGAAGCCTGCTTTTCCACTGCTTCCAAATCTAACGGACAAGCTGCGTCCTGTAATGTTTCAGTCATAGCTCTGGCCACATCTTCATTTGTCGCAATCAAATGCGCCGGTCGGCACAGTTCATGGCGTTCTGTATGCCACAGAAAATCAAGCAGCAAAAGTTCTTCTTTGCCCGGTGCCAGCCTCGTACCACGGCCCACCATTTGACAATACAAACTCCTGACCTTCGTTGGCCTTAATACAACAATACAATCAACAGCCGGGCAATCCCACCCTTCTGTCAAAAGCATTGAATTACAAAGCACGTTATATTTACCGGTTTCAAAATCACTCAGCACCTTTGCGCGATCCTCGCTGTTACCATTTACTTCGGCAGCGCTGAAACCGATACCATTCAAAATATCCCTAAACTTTTGGCTGGTCTTGACAAGTGGTAAAAAAACTACAGTCTTTCTATCCATACAAATTTTAGCCATTTCCTCAGCGATCTGATTCAGATATGGATCGAGAGCCGTTCCCAGATCGCTGGTCTTAAAATCACCAGCCTGAGTAGCGACACCTGTCAAATCTAATTTCAGAGGAATAGTCTGAGCCTTGATTGGCGACAAATAACCTTCTTTAATAGCTTTAGGCAGCGTATATTCATAAGCAAGGCTCTCAAAACATTGCCCTAAATTCCGCATATCGCCTCTGTCAGGCGTTGCAGTAACACCAAGCACCTTAGCGCTGTCAAAATGTTCCAGCACCTTCTGATAGCTATCTGAAAGTACATGATGTGCTTCGTCAACGATGATCGTATCGAAAAAATCCTTTGCAAATCCGTTTAACCGCTTCTCGCGCATCAACGTCTGGACAGAACCTACTACCACACGATACCAACTGCCCATACAGGTATATTCAGCTTTTTCCATAGCCGATTTTAAACCTGTAGCCTGCTCGATTTTGTCATAGGCCTGCTGCAACAGTTCAAAACGGTGCGCCAAGATCAGTACCCGGTCACCCTGCTTAACCTGTTCCTCTGTAACCTTTGCAAAGACTATAGTTTTACCGCACCCGGTCGGCAATACCAACAGAGTGCGGTTTATTCCTTTATTCCATTCGCCCAAAATAGCCTGTTTAGCTTCTTCCTGATATGGACGCAGCTGCATTAGAAAGCTCCGGGCCGAAATGCAGGAACGGCCTGCGGTTGTCCTTGATATAAGTTTTGTTGCTGCGGTGCTGCCGCAGTAGGTGCTGTTGCCGCTGTATTTTCAGGATCATAAAAGCGTTTAATTTCGTTATACTGCTTACCATCATGCATACGGATACCGATCTTAGCCCTGCCCTTTCGACCAACCACCCGCGGCCAATCCATTTTCAAAGGTTCACCGTGTTTTTTCAGCCCAATACCGATAAAGAAAGCCGAAATCATGCCTTCCGTCCGAGAATGTAAGAACAAGTTATGCCTGATATGGGCTTCGCCTTCCGGTGTTTCAACTACCAAAGTGATTACAGCTTTATTACAGGGCGGCAACTTTTCGCTGCCTTCATGACGGGCACGTTGAAACTCTAATACCTTAAATTCATAATCGCCTTCCGGCAGAATGATAAAACCGGCGCTCTCCTTTTCAATAGTATCGTCCCATCCTAATTCTCTTTCTTCTACGGGTACTGCTTGTCCTAATTGTTCAAATGCCATTGTTTTATTCTCCTTTATCTGTTAAATATTATTTAAACTACATTGAGTTTCTTAAACTTAAAAAGGTATCTCCCTGTTCTCTTTGATCAAACCAAAGACATTGGGCCAGGCTCCGATCAAACAGCCCTGTACAAAATCCTCTGCGTAATTTTCAAAAGGTGTTCCCTCTGGATAATAGCCACGCTGGGCAACAACCTTTTGAATTTCTGCAAGCGTTACCCCTTCCGGTGCCATTAAATCAGCCAATGCTTTTGGCACACAACTTGGAATTACTTTTGACGTTTGTACAGTCACTGTATCATCTGATGCTGTTACAGGGATAAGCGCCGGATCTACAGATATTAGTCCCGAAGGCGTATCTATAATTGCAGTGGCACTAGCAACCGGCGCCGCAACCGTTTCCGACTGCATTACAACTGGCTGCGACACAGGCTGCAAAGCTTCCGTATTGGAATAAACCAGACAGCCACGAATACTTTTAAAATCAAAGGGTAATTCTTCCGGTAGATCCTGTCTGTTCTTTGCATCCCAGTTAGGATGATGCGTCGTATACATTACCCGCTCACCACCGGCGGCCTTGCATTTCTTCCCGTCCTTATCCTGTGCGATCACGATAGTCTTATAGTTGGCAAACAGCAGCATATCAGCCCACTCTTTGACCAGCGGAGCAGTCTGCGATGAAGTCTTTTTGCCAAGCTTCAGCTCATACCGATCAAAACTTCCACCTTCATTAGGCAATTCAAACTTACGCATCTGCATATGTGCTGTTAAAACAACATTGATCCCAACCTCGATCACATCAGAAAGCAGATTTAAAAAGCGTCCAAATTCTTCTCTTACAAAAATATAGCCACTGCCATAACCAAAATCCTCGATCCCATTTTTGCCATTTTTAGCACATACATGACCCACGCAAAGCTGTTCTGCCCAGTCAATCGTATCAATAACCAATGTTTTACAACAGGTCGGATTTTTGATAACCTCTCTAACCTCATCCAGCAACATCGTCCAAGAAGTCGGCGCCGGTAATCTGGCAACATCATAGACATTCGTACTGCCTTCTGTATCGATAAACAGCGGATCCGGAAAATCAGCGGCAAAAGTAGTTTTGCCAATACCTTCAGGACCATAAACTACAACTTTTTGCGGCTTTACAATCAGCCCTCTGGTAATTTGGAACTTCATCAAAACTCACCTTTCTTCCATGTTTTTGCGCCTTCATCCGAAAGGCCGTTATCTTCTTTAACATAACCATCTTCGATAATGACCGAACACTCTTTACCACTGCTGACACGTGTAGCGATCACCTGCAGCTGTTCCTGTTCTAACCATTTACCAAATTCATTTAAAGTATCCTGGTCCATCTGCTCCAGCTTATCCATGAGCACAAAACCACAGTTAGGATTCAATTTGCGGACAATAGCAGTAGCTACTTTAAGCTGCTCACTGCCGCTCATGTTATCCCACTTATTCCCACGATAATCCAGCTCACCATTTTCAACAGACAATTCAGGTAGCGGCAGGTCTGCATTTTCCAACAACTTTAAGCGCTGCTCTCTAATATCTTCGATCGATTTTGTCAGTTCATCATATTGCTGGCTATATTCTTCAGCTTCGATTTCAGCCTTTTCCCTGTCCATATTGGCCCTGATTTTAATATTCAGGCGATCTATGTCAGAGATATTCGCTTCCAATTCTGCCGTACTTTCATCCTGTAAATCTGCGGCCGACTTACGTGCAACCGAAACTGCAGCCTCAGCTTCTTCAAGCCGGTTCTTCGCTTCGTCAAAAGCAATCTGCGCTTTAGCTAATTCTTCTTCATATTGCTGACACATTTGCCGCTTGCGCTGGTTTTCGCCGTTCCTGGCAAGTATCGCCTGCTGCTGCCTAATTAGATCAGCTGCTGAAACGAGCTCTTTAGGAACATCCGGATACATTTCAAGCTCAGATGCATACTTTTTCTTTTGGTCAGCAATGCGTCCAACTTCATATCGCCTGTTATAAATCCTTTGTTCTTCAGCATCCAACTGGTAAAGTTTTTCACCGATCCCTATTATCTGCAAAAGAGCATTGGCCTTTTCTTTATTATTTGCATTCAAAAATTTTGGCAGATCTAAAGCAAGTTGCGCTACAAACTCATTTAAAATCTGCTGGCCGCCTTTATTTCCCTGCGGATCGATGACCTTTAAGCTGCCATTAATGCCCTTCCGCTCAACTATAAGCCCATTAGACAACTCTATATGCAGAATTGGCGGAGTAACAGATCCTTGTCGCTGCGGTTCTTCTGCTTTATATACTTCCCCCTTCTCTTTTGCCGCTTTCATAGCTTTATTCT
>ENA-UESS01000187-UESS01000187.1-human-gut-metagenome-genome-assembly--contig:-NODE-187-length-25445-cov-13.119324_pt1 | contig 25445 bp, 23 predicted proteins | sample MGYA00243004_ERZ508005 | MGnify/ENA primary metagenome ERZ508005 (study PRJEB26167, sample SAMN06115471) | human gut metagenome | host: Homo sapiens | place: China:Guizhou | collected 2016-06-29...
TCGTCAATGGTGACAAGGAACTCCTCGCCGTTTTCCATCTGGCTTTTGAGGATCACGAGACCGTATTCCTCTTCGTTTTCCTCGTCCTCGCTGTCCTCTTCGACCACGGGGAAGAAGGCCATATACGTCGTGCCGTTATGCTCGAGTGCGTCGACGTATTCCAGCTCTATATCTTTGCCCTCGTCATCGGTCAGCGTGACGAAATTGGGGCCGAACTCATCGTTCATGGGGGAACACCTCCTGAAAGTTTGTGCTCGCATTATACCGCACCTTGCGGCAAAATGCAAGACAAGATACGTACCACTTGACAGCCGTGCTATACTATATTCTGTATCACTATTGAAAATCAGCTATGCGCTCGCGCGCATATTTCTATCGCAAAGGAGGAGGCGCTTTATGGAAGAAAACCGCGCAGAAAACCAGACGCCCCGAAGACAGCACACCCAGCACCCCACGCATCAGGCACACAAGAAGAAAAAGTCCGGCACGGCGAAAACGGTCATCGGCACCATTCTCGCCATCGGACTCACGACCTGCCTGATGTTTTTCGCCATCTTCATGGTCTACGTGCACACGTCGCTCGATCTGAATGTGGACATCTCGGCCTACACGCTCAAGCAGAGCTCGACAGTCTACTATCAGGATAAAACAAGCGGGGAGTGGGTGGAGCTCACGAAGCTCCACGGCGTAGAGAACCGCACGCTCGTGAGTATCGACGACATCCCCAAGCATGTGCGGAACGCGCTCATCTCCATTGAGGACGAGCGCTTTGAAAGCCACCACGGCGTGGACTGGAAGAGCACGGCGAGAGCCATTCTCGGCAAGCTCACCGGTACCTCGACGCGCGGCGGCTCGACGATCACCCAGCAGGTCGTGAAGAACATGACCGGCGACAACGAGGTGACCATCAAGCGCAAGGTGACAGAGATCTTCCGCGCGCTGCGGCTCGAGAAAAACTACTCGAAGGATGAGATCCTCGAGACGTACCTGAACCTCGTCTACTTCGGCAACGGCTGCAACGGCATTGAGGCCGCGGCGGAGGGCTACTTCGGCAAGACCGTTGGTGAGCTGAGCATCGCGGAGGCTGCGTCCATCGTCGGCATCACGCAGTTCCCCTATAAATACGATCCGTCGCGCGGCGACTGGTACCGCGAGCAGAACAAGGAGCGCCAGCTCACCGTTCTTTATAAGATGCACGAGCTTGGCAAGATCAGCGACGAAGAGTATGAGCAGGCAAAGGTCGAGCCGCTCGTCTTCTCCTGGGACCCGGGTTTTGTTCCTTCTGCGGGGGTTGCAAGCAGGGTGGATACCGCCTCGAGCACGGAGTATGACTCCTACTTTGTTGAGCGCATGTTCAACGACATCGTCGCCGATATGCACGAACAGCTCGGATATGATGAGTCGGTCGCAAAGGATCTGCTCTACACCGGCGGCTACTCGATCTACTGCACGGTCGATCCCGAGATCCAGTCCATCGTGGAGAGCGTTTACGCCGACCGCAATAACCTGAACTACACCTCGTCCAAGGGCGAGCTGCTCCAGTCCGGCGCGACGATCATCGACAACACGACGGGCGACATCGTCGCCGTTGCGGGCCGCGTGGGCGAGCGCGAGGGCCGGTTCCTGCTCGACTATTCGACCGTTGTGCGTCAGTGCGGTTCTGCCATCAAGCCTTTGAGCGTTTACGCGCCCGCGCTGGATGCCGGCGTCATCACGCCCGCGAGCGTCATCGACGACTATCCCGTTGAAATGCTCGGCGGAAGCATCTGGCCGGTGAACGCCTACTCGGGCTACCGCAGCATTATGACGCTGCAAGACGCCATCCGCAATTCGTCCAACCCCACGGCGGTGCGCACGGCCATCAAGCTGACACTGCCCTCGTCGTATGCCTTTATGACCGAAAACTTAAGCTTCACGACGCTGACGAACGATGACATGACCGCGGCGGGTGCGCTCGCGCTCGGCGGCCTTTCCAAGGGCGTGACGACGCGCGAGATGGCCGCGGCCTACGCAACATTTGCCCGCGGCGGCGTTTACACCACGCCGAGAACGTATACCGAGGTGCTTGACCACAACGGCAACGTCATCCTTGAAAATAAGACCGAGTCCCACGTCGCGATGAATGAGAGCACCGCCTATGCGATGAACGAACTCCTGAAAAACGTCGTGCGCAGCGGTACGGGTACGGGCGCGAACTTCTCCGGTATGACCATCGCCGGTAAGACCGGTTCGACCAACAGCAACAACGACCGTTACTTTGTCGGTTACACGCCGTATTACACGGCAGCGGTCTGGGTCGGCTACGACACGCCGACGCGCATCGTGGCGAGCGGCAACCCCGCGGCCACGCTGTGGAAGACGTTTATGAGCAAGGTCCACGCGGGCCTTCCGAACAAGGACTTTGAAGTCAGCAGCGCCGACATGGTCAGCGTGACCGTCTGCACGCAGACGGGACTTCTGGCCTCGGCCGGCTGTCCCTCGCAGACTGTCAAGGTCGCAAAGAGCTATGCGCCCTCGCTGAGCTGCGACGGACACATCAGCGTAACCGTCTGCGCCGATTCCGGCATGCTCGCCTCCGACTACTGCCCGAATGTTACGACGGCCTATGTGCTCGATCTGAGCCAGCCGAACGTCAGCAGCGGTTGGGGCTACAAGCGCGAGCTTCTCACGACGCCGCTGAGCGCCGCGCTTCAGGCAACGTATCAGGCACAGCTCGAAGAAGGGCTCATTTCGTCGATCCCTGCAGGCGAACCGGTGCGCACGAACAGCGGCACAGTGCAGCTATACAGCGATCTGATGTACAGCGGCATGTGCACGACGCACACAACGCCGCTGGAGCCCACGCCGGACCCGGATGCACCGGATGACGGCAGCGGCACGACGCCGGGCGGTGATGCCACCACTGGCGGCGACAGCGGCACACAGACGCCGTCTGACAACACCGGCACGGCGGGAGACAGCGCATCCGGCGATGTCGGAGACAACGGCCAGTTCCTCAACTGGCTGCTCAACAACGGCGGCACAGGCCGGTAAAAAGCAATAAAAAAGAGAACGGTTTTCACCGTTCTCTTTTTTATGCGGCAGTTTCCGCTTTTGCGTTTCGAATCTGCGCGAACAGCAGCAGGAGGAAGGGAAAGAGCACCATCCCTGCCACGCCGAACGTGCAGTAGCCGAGGTACATCGCAAAAAGCGACGCGACCGGCGGCAGCCCCGCCTGCGCGGAGAGAAGCTTGGGCTCGAGCGTGTTGCGCGTGATGAGCGTGCAGAGGTAGAGCGCGAGGAGCACGATGGCCTTGGGCGGGAAGCCGAACAACAGCGTGAAGACCGCCCACGGTACGAGCGCCGTGCCCGTGCCGAAGACCGGCAGCGCGTCGAGCAGTGTGATGAGAAAGGCGAGCAGCAGGGAATAGCTCTGGCGCATGAGGAGAAAGCCGATAAGAAGCTCTGAAAACGTGATGAGCGACAGCGTTGCCTGCGCGCGCAGCCACCGCGCAAGCGAGCGCATTACGCCGCCGCGAAAGAGCCGCAGCTTTGCCATCGCTTCTTCCGGCACGGCGTGTTCGAGTGCCGCGCAGAGCTCGGGGTACGACGCGGAGGTGAAGAAGATCGCAAGCACGCCCGTCGCGATGGCGAGCACGCCGCCCGGCAGCGCCGCGGCGGCAGAGCCGAGCCACGCCATCGCGCGCGAAGACAGCGAGCGCAGCAGGCTGTCCGCGTCCGTGACGGCCCTGAAAAGCTGCTCGTGCAGATAGCCGCTGAGCCATTCGGGACTCGACGCGCTGAACTGCTCCAATCGGGAGAGCAGATCGTCCGCTGCGGCGGGGATCGCGTCGAAAAACGCGGGCGCGGCGGCGAGCAGCGCGTTCGTCTGAGAAAGCAGCGTTGACCACAGGAGCGACAGCAGCCCGCCGAGCAGAAACAGCAGCGTCAGCGTCAGGATCAGCGCGGAAAAGCCACGTTGAAAGTGAAATTTCCGCCGCAGATACAAAACGACCGGTTCCAGCAGCGCCGCGACGAGCAGCGCGAGCAGAAACGGCAAACACCACGGCAGCACATAGCGAAAGCAGACATAAAAGAGAGATGCACCCATGAAAAGCGCGAGCGACAAAGTGAGGAAGCGTCTCAGCCGTTCTTCATTCAAATTTTGCAGACCTCCTACCGAAAAAAGTGTTGCAATATGCGTTAAGATATGCTAAAATCCTGCCATATAAAGACAGATGACCGCGAAGGAGAAACATTATGGCGCCTGCAACGAAATTTTATTTGGTCTCGGCAGAGGCCCTTCCGGAAATTTTTATCAAGGTGGCGGAGGCGAAGCGCATGCTCCAGTCCGGCGAGGTGCGCACCGCGGGCGACGCCGCCCGCACCGTCGGCATCAGCCGCAGCGCATTTTATAAGTACCGCGATGCGGTGCGCCCCTTCAACGACATGAAGACCGGCCGCATCATCACGTTCTACACGATGCTCAAGAACAACCCCGGCGTATTGTCCAACGTCCTTTCTATTTTTGCCGGTTCGGGCGCGAATATTCTGACCATCAACCAGAGTATTCCCACCAACGGCTGTGCCGCGGTGACGATCTCGGCCGAGACGTCCGAAATGCAGGAGTCGATCGAGGAGATGATGGCGCGGGCGCTCGCGCTTGAGGGCGTGGTGCGCTTCGATATCCTCGCGGCCTGAGTCACGCGGGCTTGTACAAGTTCATACGATGGATTGGCAGCGGCTGAGATGAGCGCTGTCAATCCATTTTTTGTTGGAAGTGGTTCTTATGAGCCTGATCGTACAGAAATTCGGCGGCAGCTCCGTGCGCGACTATGCGCATCTTCTGCGCATGGCGCGCATCGTCAAATCGCGGGTGGACGAAGGCGACGACGTGGTCGTCGTTCTCTCCGCGCAGGGCGACACGACGGACGGCCTGCTGCAAAAGGCAAAGGAGATCAGCGAGCGGCCTTCGCTGCGCGAGCTCGACATGCTGCTCTCCGCGGGCGAGCAGATGAGCGCCGCGCTCGGCGCGATGACGCTGCGGTCCATCGGCGTGGAGGCGGTATCCCTCTGCGCATGGCAGATCCCCATCGAAACGGACGGTACACATGGGAACGCGGAGATCGAACTGATCGACACCGCGCGTATCCGGAAGGAGCTGGCCGAGGGCCACGTTGTGGTCGCGGCGGGCTTTCAGGGCGTTGACGAAAATGGCGACGTCACGACGCTCGGACGCGGCGGCTCGGACACGAGTGCAGTGGCGCTCGCCGCGGCGCTGAAGGCCGACGAGCTCATCATTTATACCGATGTGGACGGCATTTTTTCATCTGACCCGCGCATCTGCCAAAACGCCGTGCGGCGCGAGGTGATCTCGTATGACGACATGCTGCTGCTCGCGCAGAAGGGCGCACAGGTGCTTCACGACCGCAGCGTGGCGCTCGCGCAGGCGGGCGGCGTGCCCATCACCGTGCGCTCGTGCAGGGAAGGCGGCGCGGGCAGCATCGTTTGCGAAACGGATGAAGACGCAAGCGTCGTCGGCGTGACGCAGAAAAAGAGCGGGCGGAGCCGCCTTGCGGCCATCACGGCGGTCGGCGGCGCGCTGCCGAGCATCGAGAAAGAGAAGATAGCCGTCACGGCGCTCGAACGGGCGGAGATCACCGTCTTCGCCGTTGCGGCGGGGGAGCGGTTCATGAGCTTTTACGTCCTGCGCGACGACGCAGAGCGCGCCTTGCAGCTCGTGCACGACGCGCTGATCGCCGCGAAAGAATGAAAAAAGACCCGTTGGAGCATCCAACGGGTCTTGCCTTTTGCAAGCTGCTTATTCTTCGGCGTAGCGCTTTTTCGCCTTTTCAATCTTGGTCGAATAGCGGTCCTCTTCAGAGAAGATGCAGCCGCAGTATTTCTGCATGTAGAGGCCCATCTCGCGCGCCTTGGCCTGCCCCTCGCGAAAACCGGGGCGGAAGTCACGGTAGTAGAATTCGACGCCGTACTTCTTGCCCATCGTCTCGCCCACGGTCTTTAAGAGCTCGTGGTTCTGATACGGAGAGATGAGCAGGGACGATGTGAACGCGTCGTAGCCATGGTCGGCGGCGTATTTGGCCGCCGTGCCGAGGCGGATGGTGTAGCAGTGCGCGCAGCGGTGGTCGATATCCGCACTCACGGCGCGGACAAAGTCGCGCAGGCCGTAATCCTCTAAAATATGCACTTCTACATGCTCTTTTTCCCCGTATTCGAGCAGCGTGCGGCGGCGCGCGTCATACTCCGTCCAGGGGTGAATGTTCGGGTTGAACCAGAGTGACGTGGGCTCAATCCCGTCGGCGCGCAGCGTGTCCACGCAGTAGACCGAGCAGGGGGCGCAGCAGGAGTGCAGCAGCAGTTTATCCATCAAAAAAGACCAGCTTTCCTTGTGTCGTTTCTGCCAGCATACCACAAGCGCGCGGCAAAGTCCACGGGAAAAGAAAATTAAGCGAATGGCGCAGGATCGTTCACGATTTATACATTGACTATTCAATCGAATGCGTAGTATAATACATTGATTATTATGAGCAAGTATGCCCATGCGGCAAAGGAGAAAATGTATGTGGATCGCGGACGGTTGGGAAGATTATGAGCTGCTGGACTGCGGCGGCGGAGAAAAGCTCGAACGCTGGGGAAAGCAAATTCTGGTGCGGCCTGACCCTCAGGCGATCTGGGAGACACCGCGCACGAACCGCGGCTGGCGCAACGCGCAGGGCCGCTATTACCGCTCGTCCTCAGGCGGCGGACATTGGGACAAGGAGAAGCTGCCCGAGAGCTGGACGGTAAATTACAAGGATCTCAAATTCCAGGTCAAGCCCATGAATTTTAAGCACACGGGCCTGTTCCCCGAGCAGGCCGTCAACTGGGATTTTGCGCGCGAGAAGATCAAAAACGCGGGTCGGCCCGTCCGCGTGCTGAACCTCTTCGCCTACACCGGCGGCGCGACGGTCGCGTGCGCGGCGGCAGGCGCTCAGGTCTGCCACGTGGATGCGGCAAAGGGCATGGTCAACTGGGCGCGCGAGAACGCGCGTGTCAGCGGCCTTTCCGATGCGCCGGTGCGCTGGATCATCGACGACTGCGCGAAATTTGTCGAGCGTGAGATCCGCCGCGGCAAGGTGTATGACGCCATCATCATGGACCCGCCGAGCTACGGCCGCGGCCCCGGAGGAGAGGTCTGGAAGTTGGAGGACAATCTTTTCCCGTTCGTGAAGCTCTGCGCGCAGGTCTTATCGGACAAGCCGCTTTTTGTCATCATCAACTCGTATACGACGGGGCTCGCTCCCTCGGTGCTCGGCTACATGCTGCACCTGCTCGTTGCGGAAAAGTACGGCGGCAAGGTCACGTGGGACGAGCTGGGCCTGCCCGTGACGGAGACGGGGCTCGCGCTGCCCTGCGGCGCGACGGGCCGCTGGTTCTCGGAATAAAGGAATCCGCCGCTTTGCGGCGATGAATCCCCGAAGGCTCTTTCGGGATAACGATTAAGGAACGCAACTTTTATGGAAATGATCAAGACCCAAGACCTGGCCTTCACCTATCCGGGCACGGAAGACCAGGTGAACACCCGCGCGCTGCGCGGGGTGGATGTGACCATCGAGCGCGGCAGCTTTGTCGTGATCCTCGGCCACAACGGCAGCGGAAAATCGACGCTTGCCAAGACCTTCAACGCAGTCCTGCTGCCAAGCGGCGGCAAGGTCTATGTCGAGGGCATGGACACGATGGACGAATCGCTCCTGCTCGAAATTCGCAGGCGCGTGGGCATGGTGTTCCAGAATCCGGACAACCAGATCGTGGCGAATGTCGTCGAAGAGGATGTCGCGTTCGCTCCCGAGAATTTGGGCGTGCCGAGCGCCGAGATCAGAAAGCGCGTGGACGACGCGCTCGAGGCCGTCGGCATGACGCAGTTTGTCAAGCACGCGCCGCATCTGCTCTCCGGCGGACAGAAGCAGCGCATCGCCATCGCGGGTGTGCTGGCGATGAAACCCGAGTGCATCGTGCTCGACGAGGCGACCGCCATGCTCGACCCCATCGGCCGGCGCGAGGTGCTCGCAGCCGTCGAAAAGCTCAACCGCGAGCAGGGCATCACGGTCGTCCTCATCACCCACCACATGAACGAAGCCGAGCACGCCGACCGCGTGATCGTGATGAACGACGGCCTTGTCGTCATGGACGGAAAGCCGCGCGAGGTTTTCACCCGCAAAAAGGAGCTGGAGGACATCGGCCTTGCCGTGCCGGACACGGTCTCGCTGCTCTTTTCCCTGCGCGAGGCGGGCATGGACGTCCCCGTGGACGCCATCACCGTAGAGGAATGCGCAGACGCCATTGCGAAAAATTTTACCTAAGAGGACTGTAACCTTGGAAGAGATCATTCGTGTAGAAAACCTGACGCACACCTACGGCGAGGGCACGCCGTTCTGCCGCAGTGCGGTGCAGGATATGTCGCTCGCGATCTATCGCGGCGAATTTTTGGGCATCATCGGCCACACGGGCAGCGGCAAATCGACGCTGATCCAGCACTTGAACGGCCTGCTCAAGCCGACCTCCGGCCGGATACTTCTCGGTGGAGAGGACATCTGGGCGGACCCGAAGAAAATTCGGGACGTGAGATTCCGTGTGGGCCTCGTGTTCCAGTATCCGGAATACCAGCTTTTTGAAGAGACTGTTTACCGCGATATCGCGTTCGGCCCGACGAACATGGGCTTATCCAAAGACGAGATCGACCGCCGCGTGCGTGAATCCGCGCACTTTGCGGGGCTTACCGACGATCTGCTGGAAAAATCGCCGTTCGCCCTCTCCGGCGGACAGAAGCGCCGCGTGGCCATCGCGGGCGTTATTGCGATGGAGCCCGAGGTGCTCGTGCTCGACGAGCCGAGCGCGGGCCTTGACCCGCAGGGCAGGGAAGAGCTGCTTTCAAACATCCGCGAATTCCACCGCGCGCGCGGCACGACCGTCGTGCTCGTGAGCCACAGCATGGAGGAGATCGCGAAAAACGTCGACCGCATCGTTGTCCTGTCGGACAGCCACGTGCTGATGAGCGGCACGCCGCGCGAGGTCTTCGCCCGCGGCGACGAGCTGATGACCGCGGGCCTCGACGTGCCGCAGGTCACGCGCGTCGCGATGGCGCTGCGCGATAAAGGCATTGCCATCAACCCCGCTGTTTACACCGTCGATGAGCTCAGCAAAGAGCTTGTCGCGCTCAAGAGAGGGGGCGGCAAAAAATGCTGAAGGATATCACGCTCGGCCAGTTTTTCCCGGGCGACACGCTCGCCCATAAGCTCGACCCGCGCACAAAGCTCCTCGTCACGGTGTTTTACGTCGTGGCGCTCTTTACGGCGAAGAGCTACATTGCCTACGGCGTTCTCATTCTGACGCTGATCGTCGCCGTGCGCATCTCGCGCGTGGGCGCGAAGGCGCTTTTCAAGGGATTAAAGCCGGTGCTGTTCATTATCGCGTTCACGGCGCTTTTGAACCTCTTTTGCACCCCCGGCACGGAGCTGTGCCATTTTTGGATCTTCCGCATCACGATCGAGGGTGTGCGCGCCGCCATCACGATGATGCTGCGCATCACGCTTTTGATCATGGGAACGTTCCTGCTCACGTATACGACCTCTCCCATCCGCCTGACGGACGGTCTGGAGAGCCTGCTGGGCCCGCTCAAGAAGATCAAGGTCCCTGTGCATGAGCTCGCGATGATGATGTCGATCGCGCTTCGCTTCATCCCGACGCTCATCGAAGAGACGGATAAGATCATGTCCGCGCAGAAGGCGCGCGGCGCCGACTTTGAGACCGGAAGCCTTATGCAGCGCGCCAAGGCGCTCGTGCCGCTGCTTGTGCCGCTGTTTGTCAGCGCGTTCCGCCGCGCCGACGAGCTGGCGACGGCTATGGAATGCCGCTGCTACCACGGCGACGAAGGCCGCACGAAGCTCAATGTGCTGCACTACCAGACGCGCGACTATCTGGTGCTCGGCTATTATGCCGTGCTCGTGGCCGCGGTCATCGCGCTGCAATAAGAAGAAAGGACGCTTTTATGCGAAACATCGCCCTCAAGCTCATGTATAACGGCACGGCCTATCACGGCTGGCAGGTGCAGAAGACGGTCTCAAGCGTCTGCGAGACGATGGAAAAGGGCCTCTCGAAGGTCTGCGGCGGGAACGTCAAGCTCGTCGGCTGCGGCCGCACGGACGCGGGCGTGCACGCCGAGCGCTACATCGCCAATTTCCACACAGAGTCGCGCATTCCAGTCGAGCGCCTGCCGTTTGCCATCAACACACACACGCCGGAGGATATCGTCGTGCGCGAGGCGCTTGAGGTGGCGGATGATTTCAACGCGATCCTCTCGTGTCAAAAAAAGGAATACACCTACCGTATTTATAATTCCCGCATCAAAAACCCGTTCTATGTCAACAGGGCTTACTTTTACCCCAAGCACCTCGACGAAGAGGTGATGGACCGCGCGGCGCGCGCCTTTGAGGGCACGCACGATTTCCGCGCCGTCCGCTCTGTCGGCACGGAGACGAAGACCACCGTGCGCACCGTGCACTACTGCCGCGTGTCGCGCTCGGGTGATCTTTTGGAACTCAAGGTCTGCGCGGACGGGTTCCTGTATAACATGGTACGGGCGATCACCGGCACGGTGCTCTACGCCGCCGAGGGGAAGCTCACGCCAGAGGACATCCCCGAGATCCTGGCCTCCGGCGACCGCTCGCTCGCCGGCCCCACGGTGCCGCCGGGCGGACTGTACATGACGAGACTTTGGTATGAGGATGAACGGCTCAATGAATGATCTCAAAGAGGAAAAGGGAACACGCGAGGAGCTGAGGCGCTCGCAGGCGGCCCCGCGCCGCTCCGGCGGCGGGCTCAAGCGGGCGCTGATGGTGATTCTGGCGCTTGTGGTCGTGCTGGCCGTGGTCGTCGCCGCGGCGTGGAAGGACCTGAGCAGCCTTGACGGTGTGCGCCGCCTTTTCTCCTACAATAAGGTCACGCAGGATGAGCAGGGCAAGGTGGAGATGTACTCATTCAGCAACGACCGCAGCAACACCTTTGCGCTGCTCGGCGACCATCTGATCGTCGCTTCGACGACGGGCGTATCGATCTACAGCAGCAGCGGCAGCGTGGTGGACAGCATGAGTGTGAAGCTCACGAATCCCGCCATCGCTGTCGGCGGCCAGACCGCCGCGGTCTATGATATCGGCGGGCAGACGCTTCTTATTTACTCTGCAAGCGGCCTTGTGCGCGATATGAGCGGCGAGTGCAGCGGCAATATTTTGTCGGTCAGCGTCAATTCCTCGGACTATCTGGCGCTCAACGCTGAAAAGAGCGGCTACAAGTCCGCTGTTACGGTGTACGACGCTTCGGGCGAGAAGACGTTTGCCTTCAACTCCTCGGAGCACTATGTCATCGACGCGGTCGTCATGCGCGACTGCAAGCGCATGGCGGCGGTGACGCTCGGCGAGTCGGACGGCACATTCGCCGACACGGTGAGCATCTATTCCCTCGGCAGCGATAAGGCGGACTCGGTCAACACACTCACGGGCTCGCTCCTGCTATCGCTCGACAGCGTGGCCGGTACGCTCTCGTGCCTGACGGACGAGAGCTTGACGCTCTTTTCATCGGACGGTACGCTTTCCGGCAGCTATCGCTACGAATACCCGTATCTGCGCGGTTCGAGCATGGGCGGCGACAACTACGCGGCGCTGCTGCTGAGCCGCTACCGCTCGGGCAGCACCATGAAGCTCGTGACTGTCTCGTCCGACGGTACAGAGATGGCAAGTCTCGACAGCAGTCAGGAGGTTCTGTCCATGTCCGCGGCGGGGAAGTATATCGCCGTGCTGTACAGCGACAGTCTGGTGCTCTACACGCCGCAGCTGCAGGAATACGCGCGGCTGGACGGCACGGAGTACGCGCGCTCTGTCATCATGCGCGAGGATGGTACGGCGGTGCTGATCGGCTCGTCGTCCGCCTGGCTTTATATTCCGTAATTTCTGTAAAACGCTAAAAATGTTACAATTTATGACTTGAAAGGAGCGCGGGAAACGTGAATAATGGTCTTATGATCGATGCTGTCTTCGCGCTCGTGCTCATTTTAAGCGTCGTGTTCGGCGCCAAGCGGGGGCTGTTCCGCAGCTTTATGGCGCTGGCGGCGATCGTGCTCGCGCTGATCGGCGCGTCGCTCCTGACCGACGCTTTGACCGAGCCCGTGACCGACATGCTGATGCCGCGCCTTGAAAAGAGCGTGGAGGAGTGGTTTGATACCGAATCGCAGACACCGCAGGGGGATGTCCCGCAGATCGAGGGGGAGGCCCCGGCGGAGAGCAACGCCTCGGGTGAAACGCCAAACGGCGACGCCGCGCAGGACGCGGAAAACGTTTGGCAGGACGATTCGCCGCTCGCGGTGACAGGGCTTCTCAAAAAGCTGCTGCGCTTCGATTTCGACGGCGCGGTGCGTCAGTCGCTTCGAAATGCCGCGCGCGACGCAGCGCTTGCCGCCGTAAGGACGCTGCTCGGCAGCGTGGTGAGGACACTCGTGTTCGTGCTGTGTTTTTTGGTGCTCACGCTGCTGCTCCGCTTAGTGACGGGAGGCATTGACAAGGTGTTAGACTTGCCAGTGCTGAACGCGCTCAACACCATCGGAGGCGGCGCGCTGGGCCTGATCGAGGGCGCACTTTTGCTGTTTCTCGTCTGCGATGTCGCACCGAAGCTCGGCGTCAAGGCCTTTGCCGACTACGAGGGCACGTATCTGTTATCGTTTTTTATGAGTCATACTCCGCGCGGGCTTGTCGCCGCGCTGTTACCCTGATCTTTACCCCAAGGAGGAAATACTATGCAGCCGCAACTTTGTTCCAGATGTAAAAAGAATATCGCCGTTGTGTTCATCACCCGTCAGGAAAACGGGCAGAACGTCAACGAAGGACTTTGCCTCAAGTGCGCGAAAAATCTCGGACTGCCGCAGGTGGACGAGATGATGCGCCGCATGGGCATCACGGATGAGGACCTTGACAATATCTCCAATGAAATGATGGGCGCTTTCGGCGGCGCGGAAAACCTCGAAGGTCTGACCGATGCCGACGATCCGGACGCCGATAACGAGGACGAGGACGGCAAGACCGCCACGTTCCCGTTCCTGAGCCGCTTTTTCGGCGGAAATCCCGCTGCGAACGACGCACAAAATGGCAACGAGGCCGAGCAGACGCAGAGCCCGCGCAGCAACAAGAAGGTCGAAAAGGGGAGCAAGCACAAATTCCTCGACTCCTACTGCATCAATCTCTCCCAGCGCGCACGCGACGGCAAGCTCGACGCGGTCGTCGGCCGCGAGGAGGAGATCGAACGCGTCATCCAGATTTTGAACCGCCGCCAGAAGAACAACCCCTGCCTGATCGGTGAGCCGGGCGTCGGCAAGACGGCCATTGCCGAGGGCCTCGCCCAGCGCATCGTCGCGGGCGACGTGCCGTTCAAGCTGAGAAGCAAGGAGGTCTATCTTCTTGACCTGACCGCGCTCGTCGCGGGCACGCAGTTCCGCGGCCAGTTTGAGAGCCGCATGAAGGGCCTCATCGAGGAGATCCGCAAGATGGGCAACGTCATCCTTGTCATCGACGAGGTGCACAACATCGTCGGCGCGGGCGACGCCGAGGGCAGCATGAACGCCGCCAACATCTTGAAGCCTGCGCTCTCCCGAGGCGAAATTCAGGTCATCGGCGCGACGACGTTCACCGAGTATCGCAAGCACATTGAAAAGGACACCGCGCTCGAGCGCCGCTTCCAGCCGGTCACGGTCAACGAGCCGAACATGGAGGACACGCTCAAAATTTTGAAGGGCATCGCCCACTACTATGAGCAGTTCCACGGCGTCAAAATTCCCGAGGGCATTCTGCGTCAGGCAGTGCTGCTATCCGAGCGCTACATCACCGACCGTTTCCTGCCCGACAAGGCCATCGACCTCATCGACGAGGCATGCTCGGATCTGAACCTGCACGACAAGAACATCAACCGCCGCATGGAGCTGCGCCGCGAGATCGAGGATTACGACAAGGAGCGCGAGCTTTTGCAGGGCGCAGAAGAACCCGACTTTGAGCGGCTGGCCGAGCTCAAGAGCCTTACCATCAAGGCGCAGACCGAGCTCGACGAGCTCTGCGCGCAGGGTGACCCGCAGCTCACGATGGACAACCTCGCCCGCGTGATCGAGCTCTGGACGAAGATTCCCGCCTCGCGTATCCGTGAAGACGAGTTCCGCCGTCTGAGCGAGCTTGACAAGCGCTTAAAAGAGCACATCGTCGGTCAGGACGAGGCTGTCGAGGCTGTCGCTGCGGCTATCCGCCGCAACCGCGTGGGCATCTCGCCCAAGCACAAGCCGGTGAGCTTTATCTTCGTCGGCCCCACGGGCGTCGGCAAGACCGAGCTTGTCAAGCAGCTGGCGCAGGACCTCTTCAACTCGCCCGATGCGCTGATCCGTTTCGACATGTCCGAGTTTATGGAAAAGCACTCGGTCTCCCGCATCGTCGGCTCGCCCCCGGGCTATGTCGGCTATGATGAAGCCGGCCAGCTGACCGAAAAGATTCGCCGCAAGCCCTACGCCGTCATCCTCTTCGACGAGATCGAAAAGGCGCACCCCGACGTGATGAACGTTCTGCTGCAAATTCTCGACGACGGCGAGATCACCGACTCCCACGGCCGCAAGGTCAACTTTGAAAACACCGTCATCGTGATGACGTCCAACGCGGGCAGCGAGCGCAAGGAGGGCACTGTCGGCTTCGGCCACACGGCGAACGAGCAGAACCGCGACCGCGCTATGAAGGCGCTCGGCGAGTTCCTGCGCCCCGAATTCCTGAACCGTGTGGACGAGGTCATCTGCTTCAACCGCCTTGACGAGAAGAACTTCGCCGGCATCGCCCACATCATGCTCGATGAGCTGCAAAAGAGCCTTGAGGACAAGGGCCTGCACTTTACGTGGGACGAGGATGTTGAGGACTACCTCGTCAAGAAGTCCTACTCCGCGACCTACGGCGCGCGCAATCTGCGCCGCACCATTCAGAAAGAGCTCGAAGACGTCATGGCCGCGCAGATCATCGACTCCTACGAGCACCCCGTCACGCAGATCCATGCATCGATGGAGGACGGCAAGCTCGTCGTCCGCAGCCTGTAAAAGAAAGGGGAGGGAGACCATGTTCCATCTGTTCCGCAAGGACATTGAAAAGCACTGCGCCTACTGCAAGAGCGGATCTGTCATCAACGAAGGGCAGGTCATCTGCTCCCGCCGCGGCGTGGTCGACTCTGCTGACCACTGCCGTCACTTCTGCTACGATCCGCTCAAGCGTGTGCCGCCCCGTCCCGCCACGCTGAACGACCAGTATACCTCCGAGGATTTTTCCCTGTAAGGCCGGGCAGCGCCCCGAACAATAAAGAAAGAAGGCCGATTCCCATGAACATTTCTCAGGTTTACGCAGTCTATTTCAGCGCCACCGGCAACACCAGAAAGGTGACCACCACGCTTGCAAATGCCCTTGCCGTCAGCTTCGACGTGCCGCTCGAGGTGCGCGATTTCACGCTGCCCGCCGCGCGCGAGGAAGCGTATGAGTTTGCCGAGGGCGACCTTGTCGTATTCGGTATGCCAACCTACGCGGGCAAGCTTCCAAATAAGCTGCTCGACTTTGTGAAGTCCGGCTTTCACGGAAACGGCGCGCTGGCCGTGCCGGTCGTGACGTTCGGCAACCGCAGTTTTGATAATTCCCTTGCCGAGCTCTGCGCCTGCCTCGAAGGGGACGGCTTCCACACCATCGGCGCGGGCGCCTTTGCCTGCCGCCACGCCTTTACCGACGCGCTTGCCAACGGCAGACCCGATTCCGACGATATGGCGGAGCTTGCAAAGCTCGGCTCCGCGGTCGTGGGCCGCATCGTGAAGATGACCGAGTATCCCGCGCCCGTCACGGTCGACGGTGACGCCGACGCGCCGTATTACCGCCCGCTGGGCCTCGATGGCGAACCGAAGGTGTTTCTGAAGGCGAAGCCCAAGACCGACCTCGACAAGTGTATCCACTGCGGCGTGTGCGCCTCACTCTGCCCGATGGGCTCGATCAATCCCGATGATGTCACCGAGGTCGTGGGCGTGTGCATCAAATGCCACTCCTGCGTGCGCAACTGCCCGATGGGTGCGAAGTATTTCGACGATCCCGCGTTCCTCTCGCACCGCGCGATGCTCGAACGCGACTACACGCGCAGAGCGGAGGACAAGATCTTCACGGCGTAAGAAAGTACATAAAAAGGCTCTGTTTGGGAATCCCAAACGGAGCTTTTTTCATTCCTGAATGACGGAACGTTGCTGCCATACAAACAAAATTTGGGAAGGGCGGGAAGCGGGGACAGCCACGCACGCATACGCTATGGAGAAAGCACCAATTTTGGGAGGGATCTTATGAAACCGGTGTACTTTTTCCTCGGCGCAAACAGCGAAGAGGGCTTTTTCTCGCTCTATGACCAGCTTTTGGGCGGTCGGCTCGACGATCTGATGATTCTGAAAGGCGGCCCGGGCTGCGGCAAGTCGACCTTCATGCGCCGCATGGGCGCGGCGATGGAGCGCGCGGGCGAGCGCGTCGTGTACATCAACTGCTCGGGTGATCCCGATTCGCTCGACGCTGCGATCTTTCTGGATCGTAACGCCGCCATCGTGGACGGCACCAGCCCGCATGTGCTCGAGCCGACCTACGCGGTCGCGAGCGAACGCTATGTCGATCTGACACGCTTCTACGATGTGGACGCGGCTAAGGCACGCCGCGCGGAGATCGTCGCGCTGAGCGACGAATATCGCGCACACTACCGCAGCGCCTATCGCATCCTGCGCGCGATGGGCGAGGTGGAGAGCGAGCGCCGCGTGGCAATGCACGCGCAGATGGATTTTTCGAAGCTCCGCCGCCGCACCGACGGCATCCTCGCACGCGAGCTGCGCGGCGAGGGAGGCGGCAGCGGGCGCGTCGACCGCGCGTTTTTGGGCGGTGTGACGCATCGGGGCGAGATTTGCCGGTTCGACACCGTCGAAGCCCTCTGCCCGCGCATCTATGCCATCATCGACAGTGCGGGGCTGGGAAACGAAATGCTTGAGACCGTCGTGCAGGCGGCACAGGCAAAGCATTTCGACATCATCGCCTGCCCGAATCCAGACCGGCCGCGGGAGCTCCATCACGTATTGATCCCGGAAAAAGGGCTGGCGTTTATCACAACGAACGCGCGCAACCCGTACGACGGGAAGCCCTACCGCCGCCTGCGTCTCGACGCGATGGCGGAGGAGAAGCTCACGCGCGCGCAGAAGGCGAAGCTGCGCTTTACCCGCCGCGTGGAGGCGTCGCTTTTAGACGAGGCTGTGGGCGCGCTGTCGAATGCCAAGAAGGCGCACGACGCGCTGGAATCCGCATATCATCCCTGCGTGGATTTCGAGGGGGGCACTGCGCTCGCAGAGAAAGAAATTAAAAGACTATTAAAGCAATAGCGCTTTACAGATTCTTGCTGCCTGAAGGCAGCAATGGGATTCCCTGCGCGGCGCAGGGAATGCGGGAAAGGGGGCCATTCTCTCACGTGAGAGAATGGCCCCCTTGAACCCCCAAGAGAACGCAAGGGGCCCTGCCCCTTGACCCCGCACATTGGCAGTCAGGCACTTGAAGAACTGCTCAGCCTGCGGATTGCACTGCGGTGTACATGGCTTCGCCATGAATCTTCTGCAAGTCGTTACAGATATCAACCGCCTTACTATCGTGAGGCGCGAGTGACGTTTGCTTGGCGGCGGACTGCCTGCCGAATGCGGCATTGCTACGCTCGCCGCATTGATTAGCACTCCGGTAGACGGTGATTACTGCGCACTTCTATAAGATGGGCAGAGCGGCAGCGGATAATAGAAGCAGAGGCAAATCGTATAGTAAAACCAATGGCGGCGAGCGTTAGCAATGCCGCCACGCAGGTACTTTCACTCCGGAGGCATGAAAGTTGTTCGAGCTCCAGATTGCCAATCAAAGCCTTTCTCTTGGGGTTCCAAAGGGGCCATTCTCTTTTGCGAAAGAGAATGGCCCCTTTGACTCGCCCCATGCACGGTGCAGGGAAAACCCCGCCCTTTCGGGCGGCCTTGATTCATTGTGCCATATCGGCACGAAAATAAACCGTCCGCTCTGGCAGCGATAAGATCAGCGTATACTCACTGCTTTTCTCCCCTGCAGCATCGGTGTATTCCGTGACGCCGACAAGCGCCGTGCCGGTCTCGCTATCCAGCGTAAGATCATAGAGGACGTCGTTCGCATCGTGCTGGGTGAGGGTGTAGGTGCCGCTTTGCGTGCTGCCGTCTGAATCCGTGACCGTCAGCGAGCCGTCCTGCGCGGAGCAGGTGAGGGCAGGGAGGTCGAGCGGCTGCCCCTCGCTGTCGATGGCGTTTGCGTATGTCCAGTCGTGGCCCTCGATAGTCAGGCCGTCATCCGTTTTGCCGCAGCCGACAAGCAGAAAAATGAGCAGCAGCGGCAATAAAACTTTAATCTTTCCTGTCATGTGTTCTTCCTTTCCGCCTTTTGATTTTCAATCCTATCAGCACACCAAGTCCCACGACAAAGAGCGGCAGTGCGGCTAAAAACAGATGTGAAGGGAACCGACCCATAACGTAGATGTCTGTCGCCATATCAACGCCGCCGACGATCGAAACATCCTCTGGAATAGGCGGTCCGGCAGTAAAATACTGTACGGCACATATGAGCAGTACCGGTACGCTGACGGCCAACAGCACCCATGCGCCAATGCGCAGGGTTTTTGTGCGCTTATCGCGTGTTTTCTCCGATATGCTTGCGGGAGCGTTCCCATCTGGCGTGCCGGTCAGCTCTGCGAGCGGAACACCGAAAAAGCCCGAGAGTGCGAAGAGATTCGCCGTGCTCGGCAGCGACGAGCCGTCCTCCCACTTTGTCACGGCTTGCCGCGAGACTTCGAGTGCCTGCGCCAGCGCCTCCTGCGATAGCCCACGCTCCTTTCGAAGCGTGCGGATGCGCGCGCCGAGTTCGTTGTCCATGATCGTGCCTCCTTTGCCTTGATGGCGCTATCGTAGCAGTTTTTGGCGCAAAAGTCCACCAAGTATTCCGCTACTATCGGTAGCGAAACGGAAAAAGCCGCCCGAATGGGCGGCTTTTCACGCGTATTTACTTCTTGCGGCAGCTCAGCTCGCCGTTTTCGGCGTCGAGCACGAGCGTGCTGCCCGCGGCGAGGTCGCCGCGCAAAATCTCCTTGGCGATCAGCGTCTCCGCTGCGCTCTGGAGGTAGCGCTTGAGCGGACGCGCACCGTAGATCGGGTCGAAGCCGCGCTCGATGATGAGGCTCTTGGCCGCATCCGTGACTTCGAGCCTCAGCGTCTTGTCGGCAAGACGCTTCTTGAGACCCTCCATCAGAATGTCAATGATGCCGCTGAGGTTCTCCTTCGTGAGCGGCTTGAACATGATGATCTCGTCAAGACGGTTCAAAAACTCCGGACGGAACGCGCGGCGCAGCTCGCCCATGACGGCGGCGCGGGCACTCTCGGAGATGCTGCCGTCCGGCTGGATGCCGTCGAGCAGCTCGGAAGAGCCGAGGTTCGAGGTCAGGATGATGATCGTGTTCTTAAAGTCCACCGTGCGGCCCTGCGAATCGGTGATGCGGCCGTCGTCGAGAATTTGCAGCAGGATGTTGAAGACGTCCGGGTGCGCCTTTTCGACCTCGTCGAACAGCACGACACTGTACGGCTTGCGGCGCACGGCCTCAGTGAGCTGGCCGCCCTCGTCATAGCCGACGTATCCCGGAGGCGCACCAATGAGACGCGAGACGGAGAATTTCTCCATGTACTCGGTCATGTCGATGCGCACGAGGTTATGCTCATCATCGAACAGGCAGTCGGCGAGGGACTTTGCAAGCTCTGTCTTGCCGACGCCCGTGGGGCCGAGGAAGAGGAAGCTGCCAATCGGGCGGTTCGGGTCCGCGATGCCCGCGCGCGAGCGCTGGATTGCCTCGGTCACGAGGCGCACGGCCTCGTCCTGACCGACGACACGCTTGTGAATGATCTCGTCGAGGCGCAGCAGCTTTTCGCGCTCACCCTCCATCAGACGGCTGACGGGGATACCAGTCCATTTGCCGACGATATCGGCGATCTCGTTTTCGGTCACGGTGTCGTGCACCATGGAGTTGTCGCCCGTGTGCTTTTCGGCCGCGGCCTCGGCGTCCTTGAGCTGCTTTTCAAGAGCAGGGAGGTCAGAATATTTGAGCTTTGCGGCCTTTTCGTACTCAAGGTTCGCCTGCGCGCGTTCGATCTCGCCGTGCATCTGCTCGATCTGGCTCTTGAGCTGCTTCACGCTGTCCACGCCGCTCTTTTCCGCCTCCCAGCGGGACTTCATGGCGTTGAACTGTTCCTTTTCATCGGCAAGCTCTTTCTTGAGCTCCTCAAGACGGTCGCGGGAGAGCTGGTCGTCCTCTTTCTTGAGGGCCATCTCTTCGATCTCCTGCTGCATGATCTTGCGGCGCAGATCGTCGAGCTCTGCGGGCATCGAGTCGATCTCCGTGCGGATCATCGCGCAGGCCTCATCGACAAGGTCGATGGCCTTGTCGGGCAGGAAACGGTCGGTGATATAGCGGTCGGAGAGCGTCGCGGCGGCGACAAGCGCGTTGTCGTGGATGCGAACGCCGTGATAGATCTCATAGCGCTCCTTCAGGCCGCGCAGGATGGAAATGGTGTCCTCGACCGTCGGCTCGTTGACCATGACGGGCTGGAAGCGGCGCTCGAGGGCGGCGTCCTTTTCGATATACTGGCGGTACTCGTCGAGCGTGGTCGCGCCGATGCAGTGCAGCTCGCCGCGAGCCAGCATCGGCTTTAAGAGGTTGCCGGCATCCATGCTGCCCTCGGTCTTGCCCGCGCCGACGATGGTGTGCAGCTCATCAATGAAGAGGATGATCTTGCCGTCGGACTTCTTGACCTCGTTCAAAACGGCCTTTAAGCGCTCTTCAAACTCGCCGCGGTATTTCGCGCCCGCGATCAGCGCGCCCATGTCGAGCGAGAAGATCGTGCGGTCCTTGAGCCCTTCGGGCACATCGCCGCGCACGATACGCTGGGCAAGGCCCTCGGCGATGGCCGTCTTGCCGACGCCCGGCTCGCCGATGAGTACGGGGTTGTTCTTCGTCTTACGCGACAGAATGCGGATGACGTTGCGGATCTCTGCGTCACGGCCGATGACGGGGTCAAGCTCCTTCGTGCGGGCGCGCTCGACGAGATCCGTGCCGTACTTCTTGAGCGCGTCGTAGGAATCCTCGGGATTGTCGCTCGTCACGGGGGAGGTCTTGACCTTCGCAAGCTCATCGGAGAAGCGGCTTCTCGTGATGCCATGGTTGGAGAGCAGCTGGCGCACGCTCTGCGAGCCCTCGGAGAAGATGGCGAGCATCAGGTGCTCAACGGAGAGATACTCGTCGTGCAGCTTTTCGGCGGTCTTTTCGGCAAGGTTCAGGATCTTGCCGACCTCGGGCGAGGCGTACACCTCGCCGCTGCCGCCGGAGATGCGGGGCAGATTGCGGATCAGCGTGTCGAGCTCGGAGAGTAAGCCGTCGCAATCGACGCCCATCTTACCGAACAGTGACCCAATCAGTCCGCCGTCCTGATCGAGCAGGGCATAGAGCAAATGTTCGGTCGTTACATACTGGTTGCCGTTTTCCTGCGCCATGTTCTGCGCGGTCTTGACGGCTTCCAAAGCCTTTTGCGTATATTTTTCAGCATTCATTCAAGTTCACCTCAAATTCGTGTTTTTTACAATTAAGTGATTAAATCAGCAGCGTTCTGCTTCGCAGATCGCCGCGGTAAGCCATTTCAACATCGCTCGCGGAGAGCGAGCCGTCGAGATAGCCCTTGAGCAGCCGGTCGAAGAGCTGGACATAAGCGCTGATCGCACCGGCGACATCATCGGCAGTCAGCGCCTTTCCGCGTGGCATCGCGAGCGGACGGACGAAGCGCCCGTCGTACAGCGCGCAGGAAATGGAGCTGCCGAGAAGCGGTGCGAGGCACTTGTCTTCGATTTGCACCCAGAGCCGGAAGAAGCTCGTCATTGCGGAGATCAGCGCCGCCGACTGCGTGCGGAACACGATGTTCAGCGTGCCCATCGTCTGGCCGTCGCCGCTGCTCAGATCGACCTCGTACTTGACCGTCGGGCGGTACTTATACGATAGGCTCGATTTGAGCGACATTGTGGACGAGCCGGGGGCAAAGAATGGCACCAGCTCGCGCGTGGGCGTCATCAACTCTTCGATGGCCTCGAAAATATCGTTCCAGCGGCGCTCGGGCGTCGGCACGGAGACGTACTCGGCCAAAATCTGGTTGACGAGCGCCGAACGGTTCGTGCCCATCCGGTGGGCCAGCGCGTCGACCTCGCGCACCACATCATCTGACAGCGTCAGACTGTACAGGTTTTTTTTCATCATGCGCCTCCTTGGGGTTCTTTTTCTTTCTGGATGCTATCATAGCACGTGAACAAATTTTGTCAATAGATTTATATAAATATATTTACGAGTTATATGCGAATTTACACGGAGTTCATAATTGCGAAGGAAGCGGAAAAAGGGAAAAGCCGCAATGAATTTCACTGCGGCTTTTTCCTTTTGAGAGATATGAGAGATGAGAGAATAGCAAATTCCCGGCTGGACAATGCTGTTTATTGCCACCAACCGCCTGGCTTCGTCATAAATACTGTATTTATTATCATTTTTTTATTTTGTATCAGGAGCTACAACTGTATAAACAGCACTACTTCTACCGGAAGAAAGGCGGAGATAACATTTTATATTTACTCCACTGAAAGATAAAGGTAACTGCAGATACACGAGCGAGCCGATGGGCAGCAGGAGGTTGCTCACAAGGAAGTCCTCGCTGTCGAGCACGTCCTTGCCGAGAATGGGGTGGAAGTCGCTCCAGATGTTGTAGCCGAACACGCAGGGAAGACTCAGGAGCATCAGCAGCACGCCATTGATGAAAACGGCCTTCTTGCGGCTCCAGCCGAAGGTATCCATGCAGACGGCGAGGATGTTTTCAAACACCGCCAGCACCGTGGACATGCTCGCGAACATCATGAAGAGGAAGAACAGCGTGCCCCAGAAGCGGCCGCCCGCCATGTTGACGAACACCTGCGGCAGCGTGACGAAAAGGAGGGACGGGCCATTGTCGGGCGCTACGCCGTAGGAGAAGCACGCGGGGAAGATGATCGTGCCGGCCATGAGCGCAACGAAGGTGTCGAGCGCGCAGATGCGGATGGACTCACCGGCGAGGGCGTGGTCATCGGACATGTAGCTGCCGAAGATCTCCATCGCGGCAATGCCGAGAGAGAGCGTGAAGAATGCTTGATTCATCGCGTCGGTGATGAGGCTGCGCAGGCCGTTTTCGCGGATGGAATCCATCGAGGGGAGCAGATAGAACTTCATGCCCTCCGCCGCGCCGGAGAGCGTCAGGCTGTGAACGGCGAGAATGAGGATGAGCGCGAGCAGCGCGATCATCATCACTTTGGACACGCGCTCAAGGCCCTTTTGCAGGCCGAACGAGCAGACGATGAAGCCGACGATGACGATAGCGACTGCTAAAATACCCATTTCGACTGGATCGGACAGCAGCTGGCCGAACACGGCGGACGCGTCCTCCGCGGGCATGCCGGAGTAGAACTTGCCGGTCAGGAACCTGCCAAAGTAGCTCACCATCCAGCCGGAAACCGTCGTGTAGTACATCATCAAGAGGTAGCAGCCGATCAGGCAGAACCAGCCGTGGATGTGCCACTTGGACTTGGGCTTTTCGAGCGTCTTGTAGGCGAGGATCGCGCTCTTGTGGCTCGCGCGGCCGACGGCCAGCTCCATCGTCAGCACGGGAACGCCCATGATGAGCAGGCACAGAATGTAAAAGAGAACAAAATAGCCGCCGCCGTTTTTGCCCGTCACATAGGGGAAGCGCCAGACATTGCCGATGCCGATGGCGCAGCCCGCGCTGACGAGCAGGAAGCCTAGGCGGGAGCGGAACGATTCGCGTTTCATGTTGATCGACCTCATTTGTAAAAGATTTATGAACGATGTGCTTATCTTACCGCAGGAAGATGGGCTTTACAAGACCGATTATCGGATGATATAATAAGCAAAACTTATGTTATGAGGAAATGAGTACATGAATCGCAATCAGCTACGCTATTTTGTCTCCGCCGCGGAGCACCGGAGCTTCACAAAGGCGGCGGAGCAGTATTACATCTCGCAGACCGCGGTGACGCAGCAGATCCAGCAGCTTGAGCAGACGCTCGGCTGCGAGCTCTTCGACCGCAGCACACGCCCTGTAAGCCTGACGAGCGCGGGCAAGTCGTTTCTTTTGGACGCAAAAGCGATCTTAGAGCGCATGAGCCGCGCGCAGGAGCGCGTGCACGACGCGGCGACGGGCCTGACCGGCACGCTGCGCGTCGGCTACGTGCGCGGCTACGAGCGCAGCGACCTCTCGGTCCTGATGCGCCACTTCCACCAGAAGAACAGCAACGTTCTCATCACCTTCTACCGCTGCTCGACGGATGTGTTGGCCGCGGGGTTACTCCATCAGGAGTATGACATCGTCTTCACTTGGGACTCGACAAACCTGCGCACACAGGAGGGCGTCACGTTTCAGACGGTCGAAAAGGCTCGGCTCGTTGTCGCGCTCTATGCGGGCCATCCGCTCACGCAGCGCCGCCAGCTCACGCGGCAAGAGCTGCGCGGGGAGAACATCTTATATATGTCGCCCGACGCCGCGCCCGATTCCTACGGCGACGCCTTTTTCATGCAGCGCTACGCCGAGGCGGGCTACAAGCCGAACATTCTCTTCCGCTCGGCGGACACCGAAAGCATCCTGATGATGGTCGCGGCGGAGGAGGGGATCTCACTCCTGCCCGACTACTGCACCGACCGCCTTTACAATGCCGACAACCTCGTCTTCGTCCCGCTCGTGGGCGAAGGGGAGGAGGAAGAGATCATCGCCGCCTGGCAGAGCGGCAACCAGAACCCCGCACTGGGACGGTTTTTGACAGAGCTCAATCAAAAAGACCCGCCTTACTGAGGCGGGTCTTTTTGGCGCAAGATCGCGTCAAGCGCTGGAAAATATTTCTTTACCGGGATCGGCAGACCTTCTGCATTGAGAAAGCAGTGGACGGATGTCGCGTCGCGGCCAAAGCATTCGAAGAGTTGAGAATACTTTTCTTCGCCGGAGAGGTACTGGCAGAGATCACATTCCACTTTATCGAGAACGGCGCAGGGCGGCGAGTGAACAGGCAAAACAGAACGGTGTTCATAAAAAGGTCGCTGATTTACCATGAAGAAGGCGTTGATGCAAGTCGCTTTATATGCTATGCTTATCAGTAAGAAGTCGTTGGCAAACCGTGAGTTGTGGAGGTGAAAACAAATGAAGTATTTAGTTTTATTAGCAGGCTGTGGCCTCGGTGATGGTTCAT
>ENA-UESS01000194-UESS01000194.1-human-gut-metagenome-genome-assembly--contig:-NODE-194-length-25038-cov-36.359401_pt1 | contig 25038 bp, 16 predicted proteins | sample MGYA00243004_ERZ508005 | MGnify/ENA primary metagenome ERZ508005 (study PRJEB26167, sample SAMN06115471) | human gut metagenome | host: Homo sapiens | place: China:Guizhou | collected 2016-06-29...
GAAGTGGGACAATATTTTGAAGTTGTGGCCGAGGCGGATGGTCCGTCTGGATTGGAACGTGCACGTACGTATGATGCTGATTTGATAATCTGTGATGTGCTGATGCCGGGGATGACAGGATTTGAGGTAACCCGAAAATTGAAGAATGATTTTGATACAAGTCATATACCTATTATTTTATTGACAGCTATGAGTTCTGCCGAAAGTCATTTGGAAGGCGTGGAAAGTGGTGCGGATGCATATATTACTAAGCCTTTTAGCCCGAAACTACTGTTGGCACGCGCTTTCAAACTAATAGAGCAACGTGAGAAATTACGTGAGAAATTTTCGAATGATCCGAATATGGTACGACCGGCTATTTGTACCTCTGATAAGGATAAAGAATTTGCTGACAGATTACAGATGGTTATGGATCAACAGATTGGTAATGCTCAGTTTACGATTGATGAGTTTGCTTCGATGATGGGATTGGGACGAACCGTTTTTTATCGTAAGGTACGTGGGGTGACGGGATATTCACCCAATGAATATATCCGGATTATTCGTATGAAGAAAGCGGCGGAACTGTTGTTGGAAAATCGTTATACGGTAGCCGAAGTTTCTTATAAAGTAGGTATTAATGATCCGTTCTATTTTAGTAAATGTTTTAAGCAACAATTCGGTGTGGCACCTTCTGTTTATTTACGTGGAAAGGAAGAGTCCGGGATACAGGAAACAGAAAATAAGGAATGATGAAAACAAGATTTTAAATAAGAAGGTCAATCGAGAATGATATAGAATCGGTTGACCTTTTTGTTTTAATGGACTATATATTTAGTATGGTTTGAGACTGATTTTTGTCAGTACTTTGCGACTTACAATATAGAGTATCCATGTACAAGCAGAAGCGGTGAGTAATGCTGCTATTTGTCGAGTGGTATCAGATATATCTAGAGGCAGAGACGCTCCGAGCCACCAACCTGCCAAGGCTGCGGTAACAGTAAGTAAGGCCATAATGATGCTTACTCCTAAAATGAACATTATTCTTTTCATAAATGGTTTAAGTTTGATTCAATATTAAATATAAATGCTATTTCAAGTCTGTTTGTTCATGATTATATAAAAAATCGTGGTAAAGGGGATGTAAATTAAAAAAGGAGTATTCTCTTCCTGAGAATACTCCTTTTTTATGTAGGAATGATAAATCTTACTGATTAACTCTTTTTTCCTGAATTCTAGCTTTCTTGCCAGTAAGAGCACGTAAATAGTACAATTTAGCACGACGAACTTTACCAACTTTATTAACAGTGATACTGTCGATAGCCGGAGATTCGATAGGGAAAATACGTTCAACACCTACAGTTCCAGACATTTTACGAACGGTGAAACGTTTTTTGTCACCATGTCCAGCGATTTTGATAACAACACCACGGTACAACTGTACACGTTCCTTGCTACCTTCAACGATACGGTATGCCACTGTAATAGTATCACCAGCTTTGAATGAAGGATGCTGTTTGCCAGTAGCAAATGCTTCTTCAGCAATTTTAATTAAATCCATTTTTTTTGATTTTAAATTGTTTATCGTTACCAACGCAACATATCAAGTAACTCTTCTTTGACAGCGATTGCGCGAAAGCGGTGCAAAATTACTAGATTTTTGTCATACAGCCAAATTAAATTCAACTATTTTTCATCTGATATCGTTGGTTGCAACTTCTTTTTTAACTACATTTGGGCAATAAACAACTAATAAACATGAAACCAAACCGAATTATGTGTATCATTCCGGCAGGAATAGTAGCCGGGATTTTTATGTTTTCAAGCTGTCATTCAGGCTATTCTCTGGCGTCAGTTGAGGGAAGCAGGATAGAAGTGACAGCAGCTTTGGATGCTAATCCGGATTCCGCTGCAATCGCTGTTTTGGCTCCGTATCAAAAAACGGTTGATAGTATTATGTCACCGGTCATAGGACAAAGCGCTCGTTTTATGGATCGCTTTCGTCCTGAAAGTGAGTTATCCAACTTGGTAGCGGATATTTTACGTTATTCTGCTTCTGCATATATAGGTCGCATGGCCGACGTGGGAGTGACGAATATGGGCGGACTACGTACGGCTTTGCCCGAGGGGGATATAACTTATGGTAATATTTATGAAATAACTCCCTTTGAAAATACATTGTGCATTGTTACTATGAATGGTTCTTTGCTGCGCGAACTTTTTGAAAATATAGCAGCTGTGCATGGTGAGGGATTAAGTGGCGCTTGTCTTGAAATTTCTGGAGATGGAAAATTATTGGATGCTACAGTGGCCGGAAAAGAAATTGAAGACTCCAAAGAGTATAAAGTGGCCACCTTGGATTATTTGGCTGAGGGAAATGACCATATGACTGCTTTTGCCAAAGTGGGCGATGCGGATAAATTGCTGCCTGAAAAGGCCACTGTGCGTCAGTTGTTTCTGAACTATGTGAATGAGCAGACTAAAGCAGGGAAGAAAATAGACTCAAAGATAGAAGGAAGAATTACCGTTAAAGAATAAACAGAACCGTCATGAAACGAATATATGTATTATTTACTGCTTTGTGTGTATGTTGTGCGCTGGCAGCACAGGATATCAAAGAACTTTTGATACTTCATACTAATGATACCCACAGCCGTGTGGAACCTATCCCCATTACTGACCCGAATCCGGAGTTTGCAGGAAAAGCGGGTTTTGTACGTCGTGTTACCTTAATCAAAGAAATGCGGAAACAGGATAAGGATTTGTTATTGTTTGATTGTGGTGACTTTTCACAAGGCTCTCCTTTTTATAATATGTTTGGTGGTGAAGTTGAAGTGAAGCTGATGAATGAAATGGGATATGATGCCGGGATTATTGGAAATCATGAGTTTGATTTGGGATTGGATAATATGGCACGTCTTTTTAAAATGGCGGATTTTCCTGTTGTTTGTGCTAATTATGGTGTACAAGGAACTGTTTTGGAGGGGCTTGTCAAACCGTATGTTATTTTGGAACGTAAGGGGATAAAGGTAGGTGTGTTCGGACTGAGTCCTGCATTGGAGGGGCTAGTACAGGCAAAAAACTGTGAAGGAGTGGTTTTTGAAAATCCAATAGAGGCTGCTCAGCGTGTGGCGGATATATTGAAGAATCGGGAAAAATGTGATTTAGTGGTTTGTTTGTCTCATTTAGGGTGGCAAGGAAAACCTTATTCTGATGAAACTTTGATTCTTAATACTCGTAATATTGATATTGTCTTGGGAGGTCATTCGCATTCTTATTTTGATAAGACTTTGTTTTATAAGAATTTGGATGGCAAGGAGATTCCATTGCAACAAATGGGAAAAAATGCTGTTTATGTGGGAAAAATGAAAGTAAGGATGGAAAAGAACTGATAGTTGCTGTTGTATAAGGAAATCTGATATAATTGAAGAAATTAGATGAAGAGAAACGTATTGTTATTTATAAGTTTATGTGTCGTCGGATGTGTGATGACGTATGCACAGCAGATGCCTGGGCTGTTACAAAAGGGGAAGGCGGATACTCAGGATTGTAAGGCATGGGTGGATGAACAGCTTTCTGAAATGAGTTTGAAGGAAAAGATAGGACAACTGTTTATACACACAGTGGCTCCTCTTCAGACACAACGAAATAAAAACAATATATATGCAGCTATAAAAGAATATAAAGTAGGAGGATTACTTTTTTCGGGCGGTCAGTTGTCTGATCAGGTTTTATTGACTAATTATGCGCAGAGTCTGGCGGAAGTGCCTTTGCTCATAACTTTTGATGGTGAATGGGGGCTGGCTATGCGCTTGAAGGGAACCCCTCGTTTTCCAAGAAACAGAGTCTTGGGATGTATACAGGATAATGAACTGCTTTATGAATATGGTAAGGAAGTAGCCCGGCAATGTAAGGAGATAGGTGTGCAGATCAATTTTGCTCCGGTGGCCGATGTAGATGTTAATCCTCGGAATCCGGTTATTAATACCCGTTCTTTTGGTGGTGATCCTCGGAATGTGGCTCAAAAAGTGGTAGCTTATGCTCGTGGTTTGGAGGATGGAGGGGTATTGTCTGTCTGTAAACATTTTCCGGGACATGGAGATACGGAAGTGGATTCTCATAAGGCGTTACCGGTTTTGAATTTTGATCGTGCGCGTTTGGACAGCATTGAGCTTTTTCCGTTTAAAGAGGCTGTTAAAGCAGGATTGGGAGGTATGATGGTAGGACATTTGGAGGTACCTGAATTGGGTAAAAATCCGGCTTCGATTTCTTCACATATTATTTATAATCTGCTTTGTCGGGAATTGGGCTTTCAAGGCTTGGCTTTTACAGATGCTTTGGAGATGAAAGGTATTTCGCAAAATGAGAATATATGCGCTCAAGCCTTGATAGCAGGTAATGATTTATTATTGGCTCCCCGTAATTTGAAGAGAGAATTGGATGGTGTTTTAAATGCTGTAAAAAGTGGAAAACTATCAGAAGAACTGATTACGGAAAAATGTCGTAAGGTATTGACTTATAAATATGTTTTAGGGTTGAAGAATAAACCTCACATCCAACTTTCCGGGCTGGAGAAACGATTGAACCGTCCGGAAACGAAGGAGTTGATTCTCCGCTTGCAGAAAGCTGCTATAACGGTTCCTGCCAATGTAAATGGAATCTTGCCCTTGGATTCAAAATTGAGGGGAACGGTGGTTCTGAATATTGGGAAAACTCCCGGTGCTGGGCTTGCTTTTTATAATCGTTTGCAAAATACACTTTCTCTCACACGTGTTGTTGCTCGTCCGGATTCGATGGAAGCTATCAGAAAACGATTGTTGGGTAGTCAGCGTGTAATTGTGGTGGTTACTTCGGATGATTACAAAAAGTATAAAACAATGCTTGATTCGCTTCCGGCTGATTTGCCTGTTATTTATGTGTTTCTGATGCCATTAAAGTCTATGTTGGATATGGAGGGCTATTGGAAGAAAGCAGCGGCTGTAGTATTGGGGCATACTGATGAATCTGTTATTCAGGAGTATGTGGCTGATGTCTTGGTAGGAAAGGCAGTGGCAGACGGGCGTTTGTCGGTGGCTGTCGCCGATTTGTTCAAACCGGGTGATGGAGTGACTATAACTCCTAAAGTGTCTCGTATTTATAGACCTGAGGATTATGGTATGGATTCCAAAATACTGGAAAAGATAGACAGGATAGCCATGGAAGGAATCAAGGCGAAGGCTTATCCTGGTTGTCAGATTCTAATTTTAAAAGATGGGAAACCAGTATATGATAAGTCTTTCGGCACTTTCACTTATGAAAGTGACCGAAAGGTGGAAAAGGATGATTTGTATGATTTGGCTTCGTTAACCAAGACCACGGCGACGCTGTTGGCTGTTATGAAACTTTACGATGAAGGAAAATTTGGTTTGACCGATCGCATATCTCAATACATTCCAGCTTTAAAAGGTACGGACAAGGAACGTGTCACTATTGAGGAGTTACTTTTACATCAGTCGGGCATTCCTGCTTTTTGGCCTTTTTATAAGGAGACTATAGATAAAGACAGTTATAAGGGGAGTTTTTACAGAGCAAGACCGGACGCTAGTCATCATACGCAAATAGATACACGGCTGTATGTCATTGATAAGTTTGATTATAGAAAAGAGTTGATGGCAAAAACTTTCTCTGCTGATTATCCTTTACAAGTAGCTGACAGTATGTTTCTTCATCGTTCTTTTCGTGATTCCATTATGGTACAAATAGGACGTATTCCATTAAAAGACAGGAGATATCGTTACAGTTGCCTGAACTTTATGTTATTGAAGGAAATGGTAGAGAATATCAGTAAAATGCCTATGAATCTTTTTTTAGATAAGGAATTCTATAAACCGATGGAGATGAACCGTACGGCTTATTTGCCGCTTCGGCAGTTCAAAAAGGAGGAAATTGTTCCTACAGTGAAAGCGGATTATTTGCGTAAAGGAAAAGTGTTGCAGGGTTATGTACACGATGAATCAGCTGCTTTTATGGGAGGGGTACATGGGTGTTATAATAACAAAGGGCATTGCTATATGTTCAAAAAAATAAAAATATAGTTTTAAAATATTTGCTCTGATAATTTAAAACTATATTTTTAAGTGCTTTTTATTTGCTTGTATAAAATACAGGGGGTGGAACATGTACGACGAAAAATGCCTGCGTCAGATCGGCGGCAACGTCAAATACCTGCGCAGCGTCTGCCATATAACCCAGCAGGACCTGGCGGCTCGCATCGGCATCAGCCAGACGCACCTGTGCAATCTTGAGCATGACCATGCCCGGATCAGCATGAAGCTGCTGCTGCGTATCGCCAATACGCTGGGGTGCGCTCTGGAAGTACTGCTGGACACAAAAGCGGCGGTGGCCTGGGGCGAAAACAGGGACGAGCCGGAAATGGAAGCGGTTGAGGAAGAAGAAGAAGCAAGCTATTCGCTGGAAGAAGTGCGCCTGCTGCTGCAAATACTGCAGCCCCGCAAAAGCGCGTCCGGTTTAAAAAGGTAAAAGCGATGAATAAGGGAGATGGACGAAGTGAGTAAAAGGGAGATACGTGCCAAAAGACTGGTGGCGGCAGTACTGCTGGCAATCAGTGTGCAGATGTGGTCTGCGCCGCCGCTGTGGGCGGCGGAAGCGTCAGTGCAGACGGAAACGTCGGCGGCCGGGGAAGCAAAAGAAACAAAGGACGCAAAGGACGCAAAAGCAGCGGACAGCGAAACCGGCGGTGAAGCGGACGCCGGGGAAGAAGAAACTGTCGTTGTGCCGGTCATCGGCTACAGTACGCGCTCGGCCGCAGGCAGCGACTACGGCGTCATGCCGCTGGCTGATACGGCTGTTGACGGCGCGCTGACAGGGGTAACCAGCATCAACGATGCAAAATTTTACGCAGATACTCATGATTTGCTTTTGGGATATGATGCTAAATCTCAAGGTACAGGTACTGTTGCTCTTGGGTCTGATGCTAACGCTGGCGGTCAATATAGCACGGCAATAGGTGCTAGTGCAAGTGCGACGGCTGAGAATAGTAGTGCGCTGGGGATGTATGCCAGAGCTGGATTTAAAGATAGTGTTGCGATTGGATTTAGTTCTAATGCGACGGCTGACAATATGGTAAGTTTTGGCGTCACTGAAAATGGGGGTAGCACTTGGACTACCCGCCGCAGTTTAGAGGGTATTGCTAATATCGATATGGAAGGTACTATCAACCTGGGCGGCACGTGGACGAAGAATGCCTCTGGCATTTACGAAAGCAATGGCAAAGGTGAGCTGACTGGCATTACTAAGATCAACGGAATTGATTTTCAGTATATTGAGGATAGTCCCAGCCTGGCCATTGGTACTTATCTGAGTGGAGATTATAGTTATTCTCTGGCGATTGGGGGCGGTGCTGATGCTGCTGCTAATAATGCTACAGCTGTAGGTTTTAGCACTAGTGCGTATGGAGAAAATTCTACCGCAATTGGCAATAGCAGTACCGTTTACGAAAAAAGTGGTACTGCTATTGGAGCTAGTGCATATGTTCAGAATGGACATACTGGCAGCGTCGCTATCGGTTACGATAGTGCTACGACAGCTGCCAATCAGGTGGCCTTCGGTACAGGCACAGTTACAACAGACGATGGACCGGAAGTAGTTACCTGGACGAACCGCCGCAGCCTGGCAGGTATCAGCGACATCGATATGGAAGGTGCGCTGACAGGCGTCACCAGCATCAACGGCAATGTTCTTGTACCTATGAATGAAGATGTGACTAACAAAAGCCTTGCTATTGGCACCGGGGCTGCTTTTACGTCTCGTTACTCATCAGAAACAATTTGTAAAAATGCCATTGTCATAGGTAATGGCACAAGTGTGGCGGGTGATGGCGCACTTGCTATCGGTTATTATGCTAATCAGCGTGAAGGGTCTTTTGCTGGTGGTATAGGAAGTATTGCTATTAACGGTTGGGTTTCGGATGGAAACTACAGTGTAGCAATCAACGGTTTTGTGGCAGAAGCCGACAATGTTGTCGCTATCGGTTATAGAGCATCGTCGGATAGCAACAATGGTGTAGCAATTGGTAGCAATGCTTATGCTAGTTATGATGGTACTGCTTTGGGGTATGCTGCGCAGGGAAATGACAACAACGCTGTTGCTATTGGTGCATATAGCGGGACGACAGAGGAAAATCAGGTATCCTTTGGTCATAAGGCTGGCGATACCAACTATGCAGATTACAGCAAATTTACAGACGACCTGTTTCGCAGCCTGACAAATGTTGCCGATATCGAAATGCACGGCGCTTTGACAGGCGTCACAGGTATCGACGGTGTAACCGTCAGCGGCACGGATGCCAGCACGGGGCTGACCGTGGGCGGCAATGCCGTGATTGGCAAAACTGATACGCCGTTCAGCAGTACGGGCTTTGCAGTTGCTAAAGACGGCGCTGTGACTGCCAAAACTGTCAACGGAGCGACGATAACAGGTACTGGTTTTAATGGTGTAACGCTTAGTACGGACGGCAAAGTCAACGGCGCGGCTATCACCAGTAACAGCTTTAATGGTGTGAAGCTGGAAAAAGGCGCCGACAGTCACTATAAAGTGGGCGGCGTCGACGTAACGAAAATGCAGACTGACGTTGCAGGCAAAGCAGATGCGGCGACAGTAACGGCTCTGGATACAAGGGTCGGCAAGTCGGAAACGGATATCGGCACCTTAAAAACAACAGTCGGCGACAGCAGTAAAGGCTTGGTCAAAGATACTGCCGACTTGAAAGCGGCGGTCGGTGACAGCAGTAAGGGTTTGGTGAAACAGGTAAGTGATGTCGATACTGCTTATAAAGCGGCAGATACTGTTCTGCAGGGCAGGGCAAAGACACTGGAGGACAAAACGGCAGGCATCAGCCGCAGCGGCAGTACTACTACACTGGAAACAAATACCAGTGTCAGCAGCAGCGGTATAACAACGAATAAAGCAACGGTCAGCGGTGCGACAGCTACAACGCTGGAAAACGGCAAGCTGACGGTGGGCGCAGCCACAGTACAGAATACGGGTTTTGCAGTGGGCAGCAGCAGTTTGAATAATGGCAGTCTGACGGTAGACGGTAATAATAAACTGACGACAGCAGGACTGACGGCCAGTAAAGTAACTGTAGGAGCTGTAACAGTGAGCGGCGGCAAAGTGAGCGGACTGACGGACGCGGCTTTGAGTGCTGTCAGTACGGAAGCTGTAACAGGCAAGCAGCTGAACGCGACCAATACGACGGTCAGTGCTTTGGATACTGCTTACAAAGCAGCGGATACGCAGATACGGACTGATTTTGCGGCAGCAGATACGACTTTGCAAAATAATATCGATGCAAAAGTGGCACAGACTGCCTATGATACGAAAATGAGCGCTTTGGACAACGCCGATAATGCTTTGAGCGGCAGAGCTACAGCTTTGGAAACAAAGACTGCAAAATTCAATACTGCCGGCGATAACCTGACGGGGATGGCGAATATTACCAGTACGGCGGCGACTTTGGGCGGCGTTGGCTTTGCTTCTGCGGGGGTTATGACAGGAGTTTCCAGCATTGACGGTATTGCTATCGACGCCAGCCGTAACCTGTCCAATGCCGGTACTTATAACGGCGTGACAGTTGCGGTGGCAGGTATCAGCGGCACCAGCGTATTTAATGGTGCTGCGATAACCAATAACAGCTTCAATGGCGTAACATTGGAAAAAGGCGCCGACAATCACTATAAAGTGGGCGGCGTGGATGTGAGCGAGCTGAAAACTACTGTTGACAGCATCAGTGCTGACGGCGTTGGCACTGCCGATACGGCAGGTATCAAACGTGATACGACAGGTACGACGACTACCAGTATCGAAACCAATACCAAGATCAGCAGCAGCGGTATAACAACGAATAAAGCAACGGTCAGCGGTGCGACAGCTACAACGCTGGAAAACGGCAAGCTGACGGTGGGCGCAGCCACAGTACAGAATACGGGTTTTGCAGTGGGCAGCAGCAGTTTGAATAATGGCAGTCTGACGGTAGACGGTAATAATAAACTGACGACAGCAGGACTGACGGCCAGTAAAGTAACTGTAGGAGCTGTAACAGTGAGCGGCGGCAAAGTGAGCGGACTGACGGACGCGGCTTTGAGTGCTGTCAGTACGGAAGCTGTAACAGGCAAGCAGCTTAACGCGACCAATACGACGGTCAGTGCTTTGGATAATGCTTACAAAGCAGCGGATACGCAGATACGGACTGATTTTGCGGCAGCGGATACGACTTTGCAAAATAATATCGATGCAAAAGTGGCACAGGCTGCCTATGATACGAAAATGAGCGATTTGGACAGCGCCGATACTGCTTTAGGCAGCAGGGCAGCAGCTTTGGAAACGGCGGTCAATGACAGTACTACAGGTCTGGCAGCAGTCAATACTAAAGTAGGCGCTTTGGACACTGCTTATCAGGCAGCCGATACGCAGATACGGACTGATTTTGCGGCAGCTGATAATGCTTTGAAAACAGAGCTGAATACTGCCATTGATGAAAAAGCTAAGAAAGCGACTGATTTAGCAGGTTATGGCATTACCGATGCTTATACCAAAAATGACGCTGATGCAAAAATAACTGCGGCAACTGCCGATATGGCAACTAAAACGCAGCTAACGGCAGATATCGGAATAGCTAAAACAGCGCTTGAAAGCGCTTATCAGGCAGCAGATACTGCTTTGAGCGACAGAGCGGCAGCCTTGGAAACAGCCGCTACAGGTATGAGTTATGACGCTGGCAAGAATACTACCACCTTTACTGGCGGCGTGACGGCGACTGTACTGACGGCAGGAGAGTTTAAAGTCGGCGCAACAGGCTTCGGCTTTGGCAATGACGGCGCTTTAACGGCTAAAACTGTCAACGGTATAGAGATCAAAAAAGACGAATCGAAAGTAATGGTAGGCGGCATCGACCTGACGGCGCTGAGCAATGGTGATGTAGTTACCGATAATACCAAAGGCATCGGACGGAATCAGGATACGGCAACGACTACTATCGAAACCAATACGGCGATCAGCAGCAGCGGCATCACTACTAATGCCGTAACTGCCAGCGGTACGGTAAAAGCAAGTGAATTTGTAGAAGGAAGCCAAAAACTTTCTGATAAATATGCTGCTAAAACAGCGCTGGCTGATTATACGACTACTACAGATATGAATACGAAGTTCGCTGATTACGCAACTACTACAGCAGTAGACACCAAACTTGCTGATTACGCTAAGAGCGACAGCGTTTACAGCAAAGCAGCGGCGGATACGGCCTTTGCTAAAGCAGGTGACGTCGATACTTTAAAAACAACAGTTGGTGACACTGATGGCGGTCTGGTAAAAGATGTTAAGGACCTGCAAAGCGGCAAGGCAGATAACGCGACTACGCTGGCCGGTTACGGCATTGCTGACGCGTATACGCAAACCGAAATCAATGAGAAGATCGTTGAAGCAACGAAGGATCTGGCGACCAGCGCGACCGTAACAGATATTCAAAGCGGGCTGGAGGAAGTGACTGGCAAAACGGCAGGGCTGAGTTATGATACTGCTTCCGGAAGCAGTAAGTTCAGCGGCAGCGTGGTTATTGGCAATGAGGGTGCTAAAACCCATACTCAAATCACAGATGATGCGATTATTTTCGGTGAGGGCACTGATAAGCAGGTCACAGTAGATGCCAGCGGTATCCACGTAGGTAAAAAAGCGGCCGGCGGCATTGCTTTATATGCCGATGCTGACGGTACGCATATCGATCACACCAGTCTGGTAACAGGCTCGGTAACGGCGGACAATCTGAACGGCGTCGCTATCAGCGGCAACGCAACTGACGGTTTGAGTGTAGGCGGCGTCAGTATCAAAGCATTGTCGGAACGTCTGGACAGCCTGGAACAGGATGGCGTAGCTACCGCCGACATGGGCGGCATCAAACGTACTGACGTTGTAGAAAACAGTGGCAAAACAATAATCGAAGACACAACCAGTTTTACTAAAGACGGCTTGAAAACAGCGAACCTGGAAGCGGCGACGGCTGCTCTCGGCGGCGTAAATTTTGCCGCAGGCGCAGTGACAGGCGTCAGCAGTATCAACGGCGTTGTTTTTGGCAGTGATGGTAAAATCGGCGGCGTGAGCCTGAGCGGCGGTAAAGTGGACGGCGTGGACGTTGGCTGGCTGGATCAGCGGGTAAAATCGCTGGAAGACAACGGCACAGGAGGCGGAGGTACGGGCGGCGGTGGCAGCAGTGCCAATACCAGCGGCATCCACAAGCCTGACGGCGATACTACTAACATCGAAGGCAATACCAGTATCACTACTGACGGTATTGACACTAATAAAGTCAATGCCAGCGATTCGATCGTTGTCGCTGATGGTGAAAAGAATAAAACAGTTATCAGTAAAGACGGTATTCTGGTGGCCGAGGGCGAAAAGAATCAGGTCAAGATCAATGAAGATGGTATCCACGTTGGTAAAAACAGCTCGGTCGTCAACGACACCGACGGCTTTATTACGGATAAAGGACTGTATATCGGCGTCAGCAGCAGCAGCGATACCAGCACAGCCAAATTCAGCGTTGCCCCTAACGGCAACCTGAGCAGCAAAGCTGGCGACTACGGTTTCAGCAATACCTCGGCAGATGGTGCCAAATTTACCCACAGCGGTGATACGGCTTACGGCACAGGCAGCCAGCTGGATACTACGATCCAGGGCAATAAGGTGACTACCGGCAGGATAGATACGGACGAGTTATACGTAGACGGTAATAAGGTAACTGTAGCCGGAGGTACTATTAACCAGACTGACGCCGTAAACAACCATTTGAGCGGTGCTGATGCCGACGGGAATACAGTGACTAATGACTTTAAGACCAGCGCTGTGAACGGAACGACACAGGCGGCTGAGAAAACCTCGGCTGACGGTAAGGAAAGCACCAAGACCGTCAATAATACCTCGGCAGGCGGTACCGGCGTGACGACCAGCAAGACCACGACCGACAGCAAAGACAATGTGACGGTGAAGGAAAGCAGCTTCGGCACGAATGAAAAAGGTATGACGCTGAGCACAAGCAATAAGGTAACTGACAAAGACGGAAAGGTTACTAAAGACACCAGCGGCACGACCACGATGACCGGCGACAGTATCAGCGTCAGCAAAACAACGACGACTACGGAAAAAGACGCTGACGGCAACGAGAAAGAAGTCACCAAGACCAGCGGCACCACGATCGGCAGCGGTGAAGTGACCTTGAAACGCGAGGACGGCAGCACGATAGAAGTAGGCAGCGCCATTGAAGGTATGCAGAGTGATATGCGAGAGCTGGACGGCAGGGTCAACCGTATGGGAGTCGAGATCAAGGAAGTGGGCGCACTGAGCGCCGCTTTGGCAGGTCTGCATCCGCAGCCTGAAAACGCCAACAGCCGTGCGGATTTCGCAATGGCGATGGGCAGTTATGAGGGCAAGCAGGCACTGGCAGTAGGCGGGTTCTATCGCCCTGACAAACGGACGATGCTGAGTATCGGGGGATCGACGACCAGCAGCAAGCATATGATGAATATGGGTATCAGCATTGCGCTGGACAGGCTGCCGGAAGCAGAGCGCAGGGCGAAGGAAGCGGCCAAAGCGGCTGGCGTTGAGCAGGAAACACTGAACAGGGTGCTGGAGCGTCTGGCGGCTTTGGAGCAGGATAACAGGCGTTTGCAGGCTGATAATGAAAAGCGTGATGTTGCCTATGAGAAACTGGCTGCTGATTATACGCAGCTGAAAGAAAAATATATAGAAGAAACTGCTGACAGGCAGCAGAAGGTGGCCGATAAGTTTATGGCAGTACTCAGCGGCGATGCTGCGGCTGTAACGCAGCTGCAGGTAGATATGGTGCCGGAGCTGGCAGAGAAGATGACGGCGGCTAATTTTGCCGCTTTGCAAAAGCAGCTGAAGGAACAGTTCGGTATTCAGAAATCGGTGCGTTTTGCGGTTTATGAGCGGTTCGACCAGGGCGACCGCCTGACGTATCTTGTAGGCTTCAGCAGGCAGCAGGCTGTGCGCGCGGTATATGGTTTCGATAAAAACGGTAAGCTGAGCGAATTCGTTTTTGTACCGTTGGAAGTAAAGGCGGTACAGAAATAAAAATCAATAAAACCCAATAAAAAAGGCCGGACTGTTAAGTCCGGCCTTTTTATATAGATAAGGTCTGTTACCAGGTGAACCAGGTATAGATGCTGAATACTGTCAGCAGCATGACTTCTAAAATAAACATCGGTTTGAGGGTCTTGAAGAAGTCGGCTTTAAAATAATCCAGGGTGACGATAAAACACATATGGGTCGGCGTCAGCATTTGTCCGGCTACGCCGAAGGCCATGGCCACGCCTGCCAGGTTCAGGTCGCCGGGCGACAGGGCTGCTACGATGGGCATAACGATCGCTACATGACCCTGTGACAGACCTGTCAGGATGCCGATAATAAAGGAGATAGCTGCGATAATGACAGGTACGGGCAGCGGTGAGGCTTTAAAATCTTCCACGATGGTATGCAGAACGTTGGTATCGGTCAGGATCTGGATAAAATAGAGGATGCACAAAACGTTCATCAGCATTTTCCAGTCGCAGGCGCCGGTAAAAACTTCTTTGATGTTCAGGACGCGGCTTGTCATACGCAGGACCGGGATCATGGCGAAGGTGACCAGAGCCATAGCGGTGGAGGCGTTAAGGTCGCAGAAAACTACCAGCATGAAGTTGATTACGACCGGGGAAAGCGACAGTACCAGGTTCATAATGTCCTGACGGCGTTCGGCCGGATCGACATCTACATTGCTGTTAGCGGGCATATCCAGCGGCCGGATGAGCACCAGCCAGCCCAGGGCAAATGCCAGCAGGGTCAGCCAGCACAGGTGGGCGATAAAGTCGCTGAAGGCAACGCCGGCGATGCTGCAGGCCATGATCATGCCGGGTATGATGGGACTGGAAAATTCAAAGATATGCCGGAACCAGAAATTGATGGCGGCTTTATGTTCTTTGGTAAGGTCTGTATTGCGGCTGGCCGCTTCGACGATGGGCGCAGAAAAACGTGCGCCGCCCAGCGAAGGCAGCAGGCCGAGAAAAGCTGGCATAATGGCCAGTGTAAATTTTTCGCTGGCAAATAAGCGCTGCAGGGCGCGGATCATTCCGTCTAAAGCGCCGCTGGTACGCAGCTCGATTTCCAGGCACATGACAAAATAGAGCGCCAGGATCAGGTCGTAGGTGCGCTGCATGGTAAGCGTGGTGGTGAAGGCGCTGACCAGATAATGGAACTGAGGGGCTACTAAAGCCCAGATCAGCAGGCCGCCTGCCAGGATCGCCGGACCGATGGGGATGTGGCGGCGCAGCAGGATGATGATCAGCAGCATTGCTAAAGCGATCACGAGAAAAATATTCATTTTAAAACCTTCTCACTCTCAAATAATATATCTATTATACAAAGAATGCAGAGAAATTTCCATATTCGGCTGAAAAAAGGTATAATAAAAGAAAATATACTTCTGGAGGTGTACTATGTATATCAGTCGCTTATGTTTGCAGAATTACCGCTGTTATGATAATTTTGAGATAGATTTCAACAAAGAACTGACTGTTATCGTAGCTGAAAACGGTAAGGGCAAAACAGCTATTCTAGATGCGGTCGCTGTAGCTTTAGGGCCTTATCTGGCGTGCTTTGACGGTGTTAAGGCCAACCAGATCAGTGATACGGATGTACGCCAGACCAAAGATACTGTAGGCAGGACTTTGGAGCATGTGCTGCGGATGAAAAGCCAGTATCCCGTTGTGATTGGGGCAGAAGGCGTTGTTGACGGCGAAAAGATCACCTGGAAAAGAGAATTGAAGGCGGCCGGGGGGCGGACGACGATCCTGAATGCGAAGGCTTTGAGCGAGTATGGGCGGCATATGGTCAAGGCGCTGCGGGAGGTCAACGACAGTAAAATAATTTTGCCGGTCATGGCTTATTATGGTACCAGCAGGATGTGGAAGGATAATAAGCTGTTCGAGCTGCGCAAGGATATCAGTCTGGAGCGCGGCAGCGGCTACGTCGATTGTATGGAGCCTTCGTCATCATATAATACTTTTGGACAGTGGTTCAAATATGCGGCGATGAGCGCGATGGAATTTGACCGTTATCTGGCCGAGAGCGGTAAAAAGGATGAAAAGAATCCGTATACGGAAGTGCTGAAGGCTGTGCGTCAGGCAATCATTACCTGTATCGGCAGTATGGGCTGGACGGATATAGATTACAGCTTTGCTTTTCAAAATCTGATCATTATGCATGAAACGATGGGTGTATTGCCGCTGGAGGCTTTGAGTGACGGTACCCGCAGCGTGATCAGTATGGCGGCAGATCTTGCGTACCGGATGGTGCGGCTGAATCCTGACCTTGGCGCCATGGCGGCTCTTGAAACGCCGGGCATCGTACTGATCGACGAAGTCGATATGCATTTGCATCCTTCCTGGCAGCAGGCGGTAGTGTATGATGTGCGGAAGGCGTTTCCCAACGTACAGTTTATTGTGACGACTCACAGTCCACAGGTTCTGAGCACGGTCCCTGCTGAGGCTATCCGTATCCTGCGCTGGGACAATAATCTGATCAATATCGATAAACCTGCCTTTTCTTTAGGCGCTGAAAGCTTTCAGCTGCTCAAGGATATTCAGAATGTCGACACGCGCCCGCAGGCATTGCCGATCGTGAAGGATCTGTACAGGTATCTGATGCTTGTGAGCGAGGATAAATGGGATACGGACGAGGCCAGGGAGCTGCGCAAACGTCTGGACGAATGGTCTAAAGGGTGTGAACCGGCTTTGGTCCGTGCTGATACGGAAATCAGGATGAAGTCTTTCAGGAGGAAGAAAAAATGAAACGGGTGTACAAATCTCCGGCTACACCCGAGCGCCTGTGCAGTTATGTGAAGGCGTTCCCGGACGAGACCTGGGAGCATTTCCGCCGGCGCAACCGCAGGGGCTACCGCGAAGTAAAGCAGCAGCTGCTGCAGGATCAGCACGGTTTATGCGCGTATTGTGAGATCAGTATCAAGCTGGCTGAGTTTGAGGACAATGTTGATGATTTCAGGGTGGAGCATTTCTTCCCCAAAGTAGCTACACAGCTTGAAAAACACAATTATCACCTGGACTGGCATAATCTGCTTGGTGTTTGCCATGGCGGCAGCCAGCCCTATGTGTCGGACCCTGAATGGCGTTATTCCAGCAGGAAGAATGACCGGAGCTGTGATGTACCAAAGGGCGGGAAACCGATTTCCGAGCGGATACTGAACCCGCTGAAGATACCGGCGTCAGTCAGGCTGTTTCGTTATCAGGAGCATACCGGTAAGATGATCGTTGACGAAAGTTCCTGTCCGAAAAAACTGCAGGCCAAGGCGCGCAATACGATCCGCGAGCTGAATCTGAACGCGCCGCGGCTGCAGCGGATGAGACTGGCGCTGATCAGGATACTGGAGGACGAGATAAACAGTGCTTTGGCTGGCGGAGCGGTGCTGGAGGAGTTTTTGCCGCTGCTGGCGGAAAGTATCCTGCTGCCGGATGAAGATGGCAATTATCAGCCGTTTTTTTCAGTGGCGCGCTGGTATCTGGGTGAATTTGCCGAGGATATTTTAAGGGAAAATAATTATGCGATGTAACGCACTCCTGCTTAAAAATAACTTTTTAAGCAGGAGTTTTTTTGTGGAGGTAGAAAGTAATAATTATCATGTTTTCAGATAATTGCAGAAAGATATAGGGGAGCGGAGAAATATGGAATTAACTAAGAAAGCGTTTAAAGCGTATGATGTGCGCGGCGTTGTGCCGACAGAGGTCAATGCGGAGATGGCTTATCGGGTAGGGCGCGTTTTTGCGGCGATGTTTGCAGCTGAAAAAGTTGTGGTCGGGCATGATATACGCTTGAGCGGGCGCGAGCTGGTCGATGCTTTGACGGAAGGGCTGCGGCACGGCGGCAGTGATGTGATCGATATCGGGCAGTGCGGTACGGAGATGATTTATTTCGCGACGGCACATCTGGACGCTGACGGGGGGATCATGGTAACGGCCAGTCACAATCCGGCAGAGTATAACGGGATGAAGCTCGTGCGCCGAGGAGCCAGACCGATCTCGGCCGATACGGGACTGATGGAGATCGCTGATATGGTGGTCGACAGTAAGGATTTTCCTCATGTCAAGGTGCCGGGCAAGACGGAGGGTGCTGTAAGACGTTATGATATCATGCCGGAATATATCGAGCATTTGCTGGGATATATAGACATCAAGTCGCTGAAACCGCTGAAGATAGTGGCTAACCCTGGGAACGGCGGCGCCGGCCCGGTCTTGAACGAGCTGGCCAAATATCTGCCTTTTGAATTTATCAAGATCAATGAAATACCTGACGGGACTTTCCCGAACGGGGTGCCTAATCCGCTTTTGGTACCAAATCGCGAGGCTACGGCAAAACTGGTGCGCGAATATCAGGCTGATCTGGGCGTGGCCTGGGACGGCGATTTTGACCGCTGCTTTTTGTTTGATGAAAAAGCCGAATTTATTGAAGGCTATTATATAGTCGGTTTGCTGGCAGAGGTATTTCTGCGCAAGCAGCCGGGCGCCAAGATCATGTATGACCCGCGTCTGACCTGGAACACGCAGGAGGTTGTGGATGCGGCTGGCGGTGTTGCTGTGCGCTGCAAGAGCGGGCATGCCTTTATGAAGGAATGTATGCGTGCCAATGAGGTGCTGTACGGCGGCGAAATGTCGGCGCATCATTATTTTAAAGATTTTTCCTACTGTGACAGCGGCATGATACCCTGGCTGTTGGTGGCGGAGCTGTTATGCACCAGCGGTAAAACTTTGTCGGAGCTGGTCGAAGAACGGATGGAAAAATTTCCCTGCAGCGGCGAGATCAACCGCAAGGTTGAAGATTCAGCGGCCGTACTGGCGGCGATCGAGGCTGAATATGCGCCCGGCGGTCAGGTCGATAAGCTGGACGGGCTGAGCATTGATTATTCCGAATGGCGTTTCAATGTGCGTGTTTCCAATACAGAGCCGGTGATGCGTCTGAATGTTGAGACCAGAGGCGATAAAAAGCTGCTGGCTGAAAAAACAGCGGAACTGCTGGAACTGATCGGCGGCGAAGAAGCCTGACAGAGCCCGCGTCTGATCGGTGCTGGCGGCAATCAAGGTAAGTGTTTATTTAAAAATTTATTTCCTGTTCAAGTGGAGAAAGAGTGATACAGATGACTGCAATCAAACAAGTACGCAAGGCTGTTATTCCGGCGGCCGGATTAGGCACGCGTTTTCTGCCTGCTACTAAAGCTACACCGAAGGAGATGCTGCCGATCGTTGATAAGCCGACGATCCAGTATATTATTGAAGAAGCGCTTGCTTCGGGAATAGAAGATATTCTGATTATTACCGGGCGCAGCAAACGTGCTATCGAGGATCATTTTGACCGCAGTATCGAACTGGAATTGAACCTTGCGGCCGGCGGTAAAGCGCAGGAGCTGGAGATGGTCAAAAAGATCTCTGATATCCGGATCCACTATATTCGCCAGAAAGAGCCGCGCGGATTGGGGCATGCTATTTTATGCGCGAAGCAGTTTATCGGCGATGAGCCTTTTGCGGTGCTTTTGGGCGACGATGTAGTAGACGGTGAAGTACCGGCACTGAAACAGCTGATGGATGTTTATGATAAAACCGGGGCCAGTGTTTTGGGCGTACAGGAGGTGCCGCAGGAAAAGGTATCGTCTTATGGTATCGTAGCGTCCGAGCCTACGGCCGAACCGCGCACCTTTACGGTCAGCGATATGGTCGAGAAGCCGGGCGTTGAGGAAGCGCCTTCGCGGCTGGCTGTTTTGGGGCGTTATATCATCAATCCCGAGGTGTTCCCGATCCTGGAGGCTACCAAGCCGGGACGCGGTAATGAGATCCAGCTGACGGACGCATTGAAGGAGCTGGCTAAACTGCAGAAGATGTATGCTTATAATTTTGAAGGACGTCGTTATGACGTCGGCGATAAACAGGGCTTTTTGGAGGCGACGGTGGAAATGGCGCTGAAGCGTCCTGATCTGAAGGATAAGTTTTTAGCATATTTACAGACTATTGTCAGTAAGAACTAAGGAGATTGAATGATGAATGTTCTGGTTACCGGCGGTGCCGGTTATATTGGTTCACATGTAGTTGAAGAATTGCAGAAAAACGGTTTCACACCGATCGTTTACGATAATCTTTCCACAGGCCATGTGGCTGCAGTGCCTGAAGAGGTGCAGCTGGTGGAGGGCGATATCCATGATGTTGCTTTTTTGAAGCATATCATGGCCCAGTTTGAGATCGACGCGGTCATTCATTTTGCTGCCAGCAGTCTGGTCGGCGAATCGATGGAAAATCCTTCCAAGTATTATTTTAATAATGTGGAGGGGTCGCTGCATCTTTTGGAAGCAATGAAAGGCGCCGGCGTAGATTATATCGTTTTTTCGTCGACGGCGGCAGTATACGGAGAGCCTGAGAGCGTTCCCATTAAAGAGGACAGCTGTCTGAACCCGACTAATGTTTACGGCCGCACGAAGCTGATGATCGAAAAAATGCTGGCTGATTATGATATGGCTTATGAGATGCGTTATGTGGCGCTGCGTTATTTTAACGCCGCAGGAGCTTCGCCGAGCCGTGATATCGGCGAAGACCATGATCCTGAATCGCATTTGATCCCGCTGGTTTTAAAAACTGCGCAGGGCGTACGCAGGCAGGTTGCCATCTATGGTACTGATTATGCTACTGCAGACGGTACCTGTGTGCGTGATTATGTTCATGTCTGCGACCTGGCAACGGCACATGTTCTGGCACTCAAGCATCTGCTGGCTGGAGGAGCGAGCCGCGTGTATAATCTGGGCAGTGAAAATGGTTTCAGCGTGCGCGAGATCATCGATGCTGCTAAAAAGATTACGGGGATAGACTTTACTGTGGTGGAAGAAAGCCGCCGCAGCGGCGATCCGGCTGTGCTGATCGCTTCTTCGGAGAAGATCAGGGACGAGCTGGGCTGGGTGCCTAAGTGCAGTACTGTCAATGAAGTTATCAGTACGGCCTGGAAATGGCATAAGGGACACCCGCAGGGCTATGAAGGCTGAAAATGTAAGACCGGTTTGCCTAGGCAGCCGGTCTTTTTGCTTTCAAGCCGTTTTTTTGTTAAAATAAGAGTTCAGGAAGAAGAAAACAGAGGACGAAAAAATGCAGCTTGTTGTAGATAAAATTGCCAGGAGTTTTGGCATTAATGAAATATTTAAGGATATCAGCTTTATGATCGATAAAGGTGAAAAAATTGGGCTGGTAGGCGTAAATGGCAGCGGCAAAACAACGCTGCTGCGCTGTCTTTTGGCTCCGGAAACGGTTGACGGTGGTGTGGTGCGTTTTGAACCCGGCTTGAAGATCGGTTATGTGGAGCAGGGGTTTCAGAATATCGGCACCGGCAGTTTGTGGCAGTTTATGCTGCGCTCCTGCCCGGAGATAGTGACGATGCGTGAAGAACTGGCGGCTTTGGAAGCACGTTCTGCCCAGCTGGAACCGGGTACGGAGCTGGATGGGGTTTTAGAGGAATACGCCCGTGTGATCAAACGTTACGAACATGTCGACGGATATAATTATGAAGCGTTTATTAAAAGAGTCTTGATTGGCCTGGGTTTTGAAGAAGCGGTCTGGGATAAGACGGCGGAGCACTTTTCCGGCGGACAGAAAACCAGGATGATGCTGGCGGCGGCCCTGGTGCGGCAGCCTGATTTTCTGATTTTGGATGAGCCTACAAATCATCTGGATATTGCTATGACTGAGTGGCTGGAGAAGTATCTGCAGGAATTTAAGGGCGGGCTATTGGCAGTCAGTCATGACCGTGCGTTTCTTGATAATATCGCTACACGGATACTGGAAATGGAAGGCGGGCATCTGACTTCCTTCAAAGGCAATTACAGCAAATATCTGGTGCAGAAAGAGCTCCAGACTGCAACACTGGAAGCTGCTTATGCTTCGCAGCAGGATTATATCGCACGGACGGAAGCCTATATCCGTCGTTTTAAAGCGGGCATCAAAAGTAAGATGGCGCGTGGACGCCAATCTCAGCTGGATCGTCTGGAGCGGATGGACGCGCCTGTGCAGCATGAGGAATTTGCCCTGCGCCTGCCGCCTGCGCCGGAGTCTGCTGAACGGGTGCTGATTTTGGATAACCTTTCTGTTGGTTATGGCGATAATGTACTGCTGCATGATATAGATTTGGTGCTGCGCAAGGGTGAAAAGGTTGGCTTGCTGGGTCCTAACGGTACCGGTAAAACGACATTGCTGAAAACTGTTTTAGGCGAGCTGCCGCCGCTGAAGGGAACAGCGCAGATCGGCAATCGTGTGAAGGTAGGGTATTTTTCGCAGAGCTATGAAAGGCTTGCTCCCAAACAGACGCTGCTGGATAATTTTTTGGTGGAATATGGCTTTACTGAGGAACGTACGCGTTCACTGCTTGGCGGGATGCTGTTTCACGGCGACGACGTTTTTAAAGAGATCGGCACTTTGTCAGGCGGCCAGAAGGCACGTCTGGTATTGCTGAAGCTGGTGCTGGACGGGGCAAACTGCCTGGTGCTGGACGAGCCGACCAACCATCTTGATATTATGGCGCGGGAGACTGTGGAAGCTGCTTTGACTGCTTTTGACGGAACGGTGCTGGTGGTCAGCCATGACCGTTATTTTATCAACGAGATCGCTGACAGGATCTGGGAACTGGAAGATCACCGGGTCTGTGATTATAAAGGCAATTATGATTTTTATTTAGAAGAAAAGGCTAAAAGACGGCTGCTGCAGGCTGCCGTGCCGAGCAGCGCCCCTGTGCAGAGGAAGGCTGCGCCTGAGCCGATAAGCAGTACTGTAAAAAGTTCCGGCAGGCATAAGCGTGCCTACAGCCCGCAGGAAGCAGAAAAGCTGCTGGCAAAAGTTGAATTGAGTATTCGTGAACAGGAGGCTTTGCTGGGGGTGCTGGAAGGACGAATGGCCGATCCTGACAGCCATACAGACCCGGAAGCCAGCGCTGCTTTGGCGGCGGAGCATGCTGCCCTGCAAGCGGAAATCGAGAAGCTGATGCTGCGCTGGGAAGAACTGATGACAGCGGCAGAAGCGTTACAGGAGTAAGCAGAAGATGTTAAATGCAATGACGGACGAAGAATATATGCAGTTGGCGCTGCAGGAAGCCCGGGCGGCTGACGTGATCGGCGAGATACCGATCGGCGCCGTACTTGTGGTTGAAGGTGAAGTTGTAGCGAGGGCGCATAATATGCGCGAAACCTGGAACGATGCGACGGCGCACGCCGAGGTCATCGTGATCAGGGAGGCGTGTAAAAAGCTGGGCCGCTGGCGTTTAGAGGGGGCTGTGCTTTATGTTACAGTCGAGCCCTGTCCGATGTGTTCGGGCGCTATCGTCAACAGTCGTATCGACAAGGTTGTTTACGGCTGTCCTGATGCTAAAGCCGGAGGGGCAGAGTCGATCTTTAATATCATCAGTAATCCCAATCTTAATCATACGGCACAGGTCGTCAGCGGTGTCTGTGAAGCCGAATGTGCACAGGTAATGAAGGATTTTTTTAGACGCAGACGTGCAGAAAACAGGCTGGCAAAGGCTGGAATAGCTGCTGACAGTGCGGAAAATTAAGAAAAACTCTTTGCAAAATACGGATTTATGATATAATAAATAAGGCTGGTTTACGCGGAGAGGTGTCCGAGTGGTCGAAGGTGTTTGACTCGAAATCAAATGTACGGCAACGTACCGTGGGTTCGAATCCCACCCTCTCCGCCAGATGATTATGCGGTTCTTCATTTATTTGAAGGACCGTTTATTTTTTTGAAGCGGCAGACATCAGCAAGAATAAAAATATTTGACAATAGTTAGATATCTAATTATAATTGAGATATGATGAAGCAGACAAAAACGATTTTTTTGATCAGTAAAATAAGAGAGAAGGCTAATAAATTCATTCTGGCAGATCTGGCGCAGCATGGTATTACTAAACTGGCTCCCTCACATGGAGATATTTTAGCGTGTCTGTATCAAAGGGAGCGGGTGACTATGAAAGAGATTTCAGACTCTATCCATCGGACGAAACCAACGGTGACGGTGCTCGTAAATAAGCTGGCAGAGCTGGGACTGGTGAAGAAATTTCAGGCAGCGGAGGATTCCCGGGTCATTTATGTGGAGCTGACTGAGCAGGGAAAAGCATTGCAGAAGCTTTTTGAAAAAATTTCAGCTGATTTAGTTCAAAAAGTTTTTCAAAATATGGAACAGGAAGAAATGAAAAAGCTGGAAATATCTTTGCAAAAAATTCTGGATAATCTGGGGTAAAATTTTTTAAGAAAATAGTTAGACCTCGAACTAATTTTAGCAGCTGATAAACAAGGGACAACAATATTTTTATGATAGATAAACATGAGATTTACGCAGGGAAAGGAGGCTGGCAGATGAAAGGTCTGCGGCAGTGTTTCGGAAATTCAAAGCAGGCTGCGGCTAGGTGTGCAAGCGGCTGGATCGAGTGATTACCAGGCCCTGAAAGGGGTAAATAAAAGAAAGCGAGTTGAGTTTTATGAAAAAAGAAGTATTGGATTATGTTATTGAAAAGACACATGAATTGATGAATGCTGCTTCCTGCAGCAGTGAAGCTAAGGCAGCGGCGCAGAGCTGGCTGGATGCGGTCGGCACAGAACGGGAAGCCGATGAAACAAAAGAATATATTGCCGAATTGGAAGCGGATATTATGCCGATCGACAATCTGATAGCTTTTGCAGGATCTGAGGCCGGAGCCGGATATTTTGGTGCCGAACTGGCAAAGAATATTACCGCACATGCTGAAGAAATAAAGCTTGCTGGGGCTGAATACTGCGATTGCCCTGCCTGTGCGGCTGTGGCAGAAATACTTGCCAGAAAAAAAGAATTGCTGTGAAGGTTTTTAGCAGGTTGATTGCGAATCGGAAGGCGTGGCACAGACGGGAGTTAAAGAGCACTCTTCCCGTTTTATGACCTTAAACGGTACTTGGAAAT
>ENA-UESS01000202-UESS01000202.1-human-gut-metagenome-genome-assembly--contig:-NODE-202-length-24769-cov-16.068038_pt1 | contig 24769 bp, 26 predicted proteins | sample MGYA00243004_ERZ508005 | MGnify/ENA primary metagenome ERZ508005 (study PRJEB26167, sample SAMN06115471) | human gut metagenome | host: Homo sapiens | place: China:Guizhou | collected 2016-06-29...
TCCTCGAATGCACCGAACAGAAAGAGAGCGGAGTTCCGCGAATGTCCCGTTACATCACGACAAAAAACAAGAAGAACACCCCCGACCGTCTGGAGCGCAAGAAGTACAACCCGTTTCTGAAAAAGGTCACCGTTCACCGTGAAATTAAATAGTTTTGAAGCTCTATGGCAAAGAAAGTAGTCGCAACACTGAAAACCGGCACGGGTAAGAACTTTACGAAGTGCATCAAGATGGTCAAGTCGGACAAAACCGGTGCTTACATGTTCAAGGAAGGCATCATCCCCAACGACCAAGTCAAAGAATTCTTCGAGGAGAAGAAATAAGTATTTTAAGAGTCGAACTCTTAAATACAAAGGGCATCTTTCGGGATGCCCTTTGTGTTTTCAGCCCCGCCGGTCGCGCATATCAAAATAATTTATTACTTTTGAACATTAAATTCCGAGTATGCAGGTCAAAACCATCGCCTTTTATCACTATACATTCCCGGCAGGCGGCGCCGAAGTCGTAACCTGCAACCTGGGCCGCTTCTTTGCCAAACACGGCTTCAGAGTACTTCTCTATACCTGGAAGCCGAATGCGGAACTGCTTACCGAAGAACTGCGAAAAATCTTCGACATCCGTCCGCTGCCCGACACCAAACGGATTTCGGGAGTCCGAAATACCGACTTTCTCTGCGAATCGCTGAAAACAGAGCGGGCAGACGTCCTGTTCATACAAGCAACCACCGACATCGCATTCGAGCAGATCCGGACGCGCACCACGGCCAAAATCATTTTCTGCCTGCACAACACGCCATTCTGGGAGGTATACGACCTGAAGCACAAGAAGTCGTCGGAAATTCCTCGTCCCACACTGACGCGCAGGCTGGAATACGCACTTCTGCGCAAGCCCGCCTACCGGCTAACCCGCAAACTCGAACAACGTTACGCCCAACTGTACATCCGGGTGCTCTCGAACGTGGACCGGTTCGTGACGCTATGCCCGGGTTACAGCGACGAATTCGAACGAGAGATCCGCCGGTCGGGACTTCCCGGCTGCGATTTCCCCCGCGAACGCCTTACCGCGATGCTCAATCCGATGCTGCCGACACAGGAACCCGCGAAAACGCCCAAAGAGAAGATCGTTCTCTACGCCGGACGATTCCAGCGATGTCACAAACGCATCGACCGGCTGCTGAAAATATGGAAGCGCATCGAGCAGCAAAATCCCGAATGGCGGCTGGTGATCGTCGGCGACGGAGAAGAACGCGGCGATCTGGAGAAGCAGGCCCGCAGGTTGAAATTGCAGCGGATTGAATTCGCAGGCTATCAATACGATGTCACGCCCTTCTACCGCCGGGCCACCTTCGTCTGCCTGACTTCAAACTTCGAAGGGCTGCCCATGTGCCTGATGGAGGGGCAGCAGTACGGGGCCATTCCGGTGTCGTTCGACTCGTATTCCGGCATCCGGGAAATCACCTGCGACGGGGAATGCGGAATCATGGTCCCGGCATACAGTCTGCGCAAATATGCGGAACTGCTGAACCGCGCGCTGGCCGACGAGGAACTGCAAAAACGAATGCGCGAAAACTGCTACAAGGCCGCAGAGCGCTATGATCTGGAATGCATCGGCCAAGAGTGGCTCGCGCTGTTCGGCAAGTTATAACTCATTATGAAAAAAATAGCATTCATCATCGTCCGTTACGGCGAAAATATCAACGGCGGCGCAGAAGTTCACTGCCAGATGCTTGCTGAACGGCTGCTGCCCTATTACGAGGTCGAAGTACTGACCACGACCATCCGGGCCTTCAACCACCCGGATCAGGATTACACGGAAGGTGTCAGCTCCTGGAACGGCGTCACCATACGCCGTTTCAAGCCGCAGCCCATCGACCAGGAGCAATTCAGGCCCTTCCGCAAAAAATACAAGACCGCACGCCGTATCCGGCAATACCTGAAAAAGCTGAACCTGCTGCGAGCGGCGTCCTTCCTGCACCCGGAGTGGAAATCGGGGATTGAAAACGAACGGCCTTTCTACGAATCGACAGCGACCCATGCCCCGAGCCTGCTGCGTTATATCGAAAGCCACAAGGCTGAATATGCAGCGTTCATCTTCGCGAACTTCTACACGCCCCAAGCGGTTCTGGGATCGGTCGTCGCTCCGGAAAAAAGCCTGCTGATCCCGATGGCGCACCCGGACAAGCCGCTCTATTACTGCATCAACGCCCCGATGTTCACCCGGGTACGGCATATCGCATTCAACACCGAAGCCGAACGGCAATTGTGCCGCAGCGTTTTCGGACGGTTCCTGGCCCCGAACAGCATCGTCGGCTGCGGTATCGAAATGGCCCCGGAGGCAGAGTGGAGCGGCGTAAAGGCAAAATACGAGCTTCCGGATGAATACGTGCTCTATTTGGGGCGCGTCTCCAAAGCCAAAGTGGACAAACTGCTGCCCTACTTCCTGCGCTGCAAGGCAAAATACGGCGGCGACGCCAAACTGGTATTGGTCGGCGGATTCGAAAACGAGATCCGAAAGTTCGACTCGCCGGACATTCTTTTCACGGGCTATGTCTCCGACGAGGAAAAAACCGCAATCGTCCGGCACGCCACGGTGATGGTCAACCCGTCGCCGATGGAGAGCCTTTCGCTACTGATGCTCGAAGGGATGCAGAGCCGCATACCGCTGCTGGTCAACGGGCGCAGCAAGGTGATGAAGGACCATTGCCGTCTGAGCGGCGCGGGCTTGTGGTATAATAACGGCCGCGACTTCCGCAAAAAACTGCACAGACTGCTCTCCGATCCGGAACTGCGGCGCACAATGAGCGAAAAAGGCCCGGCCTATGTGCGCGAACACTACGACTGGGAGATTATCATTCCGAAACTGCGAACGCTGATCGAAAGCATCTGACCGACACCGGCATCAAAAAAGACGGAGCGTCCGATGCGGACGCTCCGTCTTTTTGCGGTCTTTGCGCGCAGCGTCAGAACTTGTGCACGGCGCGCACGAGGAACTTGTTGTATTTCGGAATTTCGATCACATAGGGAGGCTCGATGCCCATATGGGTCGTGTAGGCGTTCTTCTCGTCCATCTCGGTCGAGGAGAAATAGTAGACCAGGCGGTCCATGCGTTTGCCGCCGGCGTCCTTGAGCGCATCGTTGAACTTGTTGCGGGCCTGGCGGTTGTTCTGTACGCGGGTGCCGCCGTTGTAGTTGTGGCCGATGGTCAGCAGTTCGTCGATGGCCGGCAGATACCAGCCTTCGCCCTTGTCGCGGCACCATTTGAAAGCCGGGAAATCGTCCCACGAAAGGTTGTTCGCAGCGATATACTGCGCCACCTTCTCCATGTTCGCCACCCCGTCGGTGCGGTTGTCGGCGCCCGCAAGGCGCAGGTCCGGCTTGCGGAACTCGCTCCAGTGAAGGTAGATTTCATCGAGCGACACGACCAGTCCGTGCTGGCGGTCGTCCGAAAGCTGGCAGATCACTCCCCGGATGCCGTTCTGGTTGTAGAGTTCGCCGATTTCGTACTGTTTGAGCACGTACCGGCCTCCGGAAGCAGGCTGCACGGCCGGCGCTTCCGGGACAGCCGGAGTGGCCGGAGTGGCCGGGGTCAGCGGCGTCGCGGGAATGGTTTTGGTGTAATACTCCTTTTCGCCGTTGGCATACTGGATGTAATGGATCTGCGCAACGGGGAGCACGTAGGTCGGACCGTCGGGATTCGAAAAACGCTTGTAACGCACCGCTTCGGGCGTGATTTCGATCACTTTGGCTTCGATTTTCGCGGCGTCGGTCTTGACGATCAGGTCCTGCGCGGCGGCCGTCAGGGCGCAGCACAACGCTGCGAGCGACAACAGAATGGTTCGTTTCATCATTATCAATACAGGTATATACGACAAATATAACGCTTTTTTTCAAACTTTCTTGTTATCTTCGGCGTCGCGACGACACTTTTAGGAGTCGGAACCTTTTTTCGCCCCGGAGGCGGTTCGGTTTTGGCCCCATCCGACTTGTTCGTATCTTCGGCGCCGCAACGGCGCTTTCAGGAGGTCGGAACGTTTTGCCGAACTGCCCGCAATCCGGTTTTGGAACCGTCCTGCATTTTTCGTATCTTTGTCTCAATAATCCTTAAGACATGGCATTTTTCGATATTTTCAAAAAGAAACAGGATACGCCGCCCACCGGGGAGCAGGCGCAGAAACAGCAGGAGGAGCTCTCCGCCGGGCTGGAAAAAACCAAAACAGGGCTTTTCTCGAAACTGGCGCGCGCCGTGGCGGGCCGGTCGACGATCGACGCCGGGGTGCTCGACGACCTCGAAGAGGTGCTCATCTCGTCGGACGTGGGCGTGGAGACGACCGTGAAGATCATCCGCCGCATCGAGGAGCGCGTGGCCCGGGACAAGTACATGAACGCCTCGGAGCTGCAATCTATCCTGCGCGGGGAGATCGCGACGCTGATGGAGGATGCGCACGGCTCGTCGGAGAATTTCGGACTCGACGCCACCGAAGGTCAGCCCTACGTGGTGATGGTCGTGGGCGTCAACGGCGCCGGCAAGACCACTACCATCGGCAAACTGGCTGCGCAGCTCGGCAAGGCGGGCCGGAAGGTCTGGATCGGCGCGGCGGACACGTTCCGCGCGGCGGCCATCGACCAGTTGCAGGTGTGGGCCGACCGCGCCGGGGCGACGATGATCCGTCAGCAGATGGGTTCCGACCCTGCATCGGTGGCTTTCGACACGCTCACCTCGGCCAAGGCCAACGGAGCCGACGTGGTGCTGATCGACACCGCCGGACGCCTGCACAACAAGGTGGGCCTGATGAACGAGCTGACGAAAATCCGCAACGTCATGGGCAAAGTGATTCCCGGCGCGCCGCACGAGGTGATGCTCGTGCTCGACGGATCGACGGGACAGAACGCCTTCGAGCAGGCGAAGCAGTTCACGCAGGCCACGCAGGTCACCTCGCTCACGATCACCAAGCTCGACGGCACGGCCAAGGGCGGCGTGGTGATCGGCATCAGCGACCAGTTCCACATCCCGGTGCGCTATATCGGCATCGGCGAAGGCATCGACCAGCTGCGCATCTTCGACCGGAAGGAGTTCGTCAACGCATTGTTCGGCCATGAAAAAAATTAACGTCATAACGCTCGGCTGTTCGAAGAACACCGTCGACAGCGAGCATCTGATGGCACGGCTCGCCGCCGCCGGATACGAGGTCCTCTTCGACAGCGACCGCACCGACGCCAAGGTCGTGGTGATCAACACCTGCGGATTCATCGGCGACGCCAAGCAGGAGTCGATAGACATGATTCTGCGCGCGGCGGCGGCCAAGCAGGCCGGAAAGATCGAACGGCTGTTCGTCGTGGGATGCCTCTCGGAACGCTACGCCGACGAACTGCGGGCCGAGATTCCCGAAGTGGACGACTATTTCGGCGCATGCACGTGGGACGGCATCGTCCGTGCACTGGGAGCCTCGGAGGACCCGGCGCTGGCCACCGAACGCCGTCTGACGACCCCGAAACACTACGCCTACCTGAAAATTTCGGAAGGCTGCAACTGGAAATGCGGCTACTGCGCCATCCCGCTCATCCGCGGCGGCCACGTCTCCGTCCCGATGGAGGAGCTGGAGGAGGAGGCCCGCAAGCTGGCCGGGCAGGGCGTCCGGGAGCTGATGGTCATCGCGCAGGACACGACCTACTACGGCATCGGCCTCTACGGCCGGCGGATGCTCGCCGAGCTGCTGCGCCGCCTGTGCCGCATCGACGGCATCGAATGGATCCGGCTCCACTACGCCTACCCCGCCGGGTTCCCCGACGAGGTGATCGAGGCGATGGCCTCGGAGCCGAAAATCTGCAAATACCTCGACATTCCGTTCCAGCACATTTCCGATGCACAGCTCGCGTCGATGCACCGCCGCCACACCAAGGCCGAGGCCATGGAACTGATCGGCCGCCTGCGCGGGGCGATCCCCGACCTGGCGCTGCGCACGACGCTGCTGGTGGGTTATCCGGGCGAGACGGAGGCCGATTTCGAAGAACTGCTGGCGTTCGTGCGCGAGGTGCGTTTCGAACGGCTGGGCGTCTTCCCCTACTCGGAGGAGGAGGGGACCTGGTCGGCCGAAAACCTCCGCGACGACATTCCCGAAACGATCAAACAGCAACGCGCGGAGCGCGTAATGGCCTTGCAGAACGAGATTTCGCTCGAAAACAACCGCCGCCGCGTGGGGCGCACCGAACGGGTGATCATAGATTCGCGTCAGGGCGACTGGTATGTCGGCCGCACGCAGTACGATTCGCCCGAAGTGGACCAGGAGATCCTGATTCCCGCCTCGGAACGCCGCCTGCTGCGCGGGCACTTCTACGACGTGACGGTCACCTCGGCCGCCGACTACGACCTCTACGGGGAGATCGCCGCAAAATAATTTTTTGCTTTTTTGCGTTTTTTTCGTACCTTTGAAAAGTAAACCGGAACTTTACCCGAAAGTCATGGCCGACAAGAGCGTGATAACGAACATCGAAGCCCGCGTGCGGCAGCTGATCGACGACCACAAAAGGCTGTCGGACCTTTGTGCGGAACTGACCGCACAGCGCGACACGCTCCGCTCCGAGAAACGCACGCTCGAAGAGCGCGTCCGGGAGCTGGATGCCGAACTGGCGCGCATGCAGCTGACCGAAGGGCTTGCGGGCGGAGGCCGTAACCGGGAAAAAGCGCGGGCGCGCGTCAACCGTCTTATGCGGGAGGTGGACAAGTGCATCGCGTTGCTGGGCCAGCCGCTGGCGGCCCCGACGACGCAGGAGGCCGAATAAACGGCCCCGGGAAAAACGGCCGGAAGGCCGGAGAAGAGGACGACGGAATAAACGAAACGAAAAAATGGCAAAACAGGCAATAACCCTCAAAATAGCAGGCAAAAGCTATCCGTTCAACATCGAGAGCGGGAAGGAGGAGATGTACCGGCTTGCCGAACGGGAGGTGAACAGCTACCTTGCGCTGATAAAACAACAGAATATCAAGAACTGGAACGACCAGGACTACCTGTCGATGACCGCGCTGAAATTCGCCATCGCGAACGTCGGAATGCGGCAGAGCCGGGAGGTGGACGACGAAGACCTCCGACAGCTCGAAAAAATCGGCACGGAAATAGATGCGTATCTGAACGACCCGAAAAAGTAACCGGCCGAAGGCCTCCGCAGACGGAAGGCCGAGAGGGAAGGGGCAAAAGGGGCGGAAACCGCCCGGAACGACACGCACCGTTCGAAAAACGTTCTTTTACATACAAGAATCTACCCGCATAGATTCCTTATAGCTTTGCGAAACTGAACATTTACTAAATTGGGGCAACTCAAGGCGTTTCAAAATCAGGCCTTACCACCCTCACGGGGAGTACGTTACGGCGTACCGTTGGAAGATTGCGATTGTCGGAGCCCCCACACATGACTGATCGGCAGATTCGTCAAACAAGATTAAGGAATCCTATGCGGTTTTTTTATGGCTACAATTAAAACCCTAATTAATAACTAAAAACAAACAAGTAAAGACCCATGTATAGTATCATTTTGGCTGCCTCAATCTCTGCCGTGGTCGCCGTCGCAATCTACGCGGTCGTAACGAACCTCGTGATCAAGACGTCGATCCGCAAGCGCCGCGAAGCCGCCGTCAAGGAGGCTGAAGCCGAGGGAGAGATGATCAAGAAGGAGCGCATCCTTCAGGCAAAGGAAAAGTTCATACAGCTCAAGAGCGAATACGACCGTCAGGTCAACGAGCGCAACCAGAAAATCGCCCAGAGCGAGCAGCGCGCCAAGCAGATCGAGCAGAACCTGCAGAACCAGCAGCGCGAACTGGAAAACAAACTCCGCGAGAACGACCGTCTGAAAGAGCAGATGCAGAACCAGCTGCAAATCCTCGAACACAAGAAGGAGGAGGTCGACCAGATGCAGCGCGAACAGAACGCACGCCTGGAGCAGATCTCGGGCATGAGTTCCGAAGACGCCAAGAACATCCTGATCGAGAACATGAAGGCCGAGGCCAAGACCGAAGCCGCCGCCTACATCAACGAAACGGTCGAAGAGGCCAAACTGACCGCCACGAAAGAGGCCAAACGCATCATCGTGGCGTCGATTCAGCGCGTGGCGACCGAGACGGCCATCGAAAACGCCGTGACGGTGTTCAACATCGAGAGCGACGAGGTCAAGGGCCGCATCATCGGCCGCGAGGGCCGCAACATCCGCGCTCTGGAGGCCGCGACGGGCATCGAAATCATCGTCGACGACACCCCCGAGGCCATCATCCTCTCGGGCTTCGATCCCGTACGCCGCGAAATCGCGCGTCTGGCCCTGCACCAGCTCGTCACCGACGGCCGCATCCACCCCGCACGCATCGAGGAGGTGGTCGCCAAGGTTCAGAAGCAGATCGAGGAGGAGATCGTCGAGGTCGGCAAGCGCACGACGATCGACCTGGGAATCCACGGACTGCACCCCGAACTGATCCGCATGATCGGCAAGATGAAATACCGTTCGTCCTACGGACAGAACCTGTTGCAGCATGCCCGTGAAACGGCGAACCTCGCAGGCATCATGGCCTCGGAGCTGGGTCTCAACCCCAAGATCGCCCGCCGGGCAGGCCTGCTGCACGACATCGGCAAGGTGCCCGATGACGAACCGGAACTGCCGCACGCAATCATCGGCATGAAACTCGCCGAGAAGTTCAAGGAGAAGCCCGAGGTCTGCAACGCCATCGGCGCCCACCACGACGAGGTGGAGATGACCTCGCTCATCGCCCCGATCATCCAGGTCTGCGACGCCATTTCGGGCGCACGTCCCGGAGCGCGCCGCGAAGTGGTGGAGAGCTACATCAAGCGTCTGAAGGAGATGGAGGACATCGCCCTGTCATACCCCGGCGTCGTCAAGACCTATGCCATTCAGGCCGGCCGCGAACTGCGCGTGATCGTCGGCGCCGACAAGCTTTCGGATCAGGAATCGGAAGGACTTTCGCACGATATCGCCAAGAAGATTCAGGACGAAATGACCTATCCCGGTCAGGTGAAGATCACCGTCATCCGCGAAACCCGCGCCGTTTCGTACGCGAAATAACCGGATGTCGGCGGGACAGCTCCTACCGGCCATTCCGACACTCCTCCCCAAATCCCTCCTTACCAAAGGAGGGATTTTTTTATCCCCGGTCCGGTGAAGACGTCCGGGAGGCCGGCATTATCCGGCCATTCCGACGAGCTGCTGCCAGATGGTCGCGGCGAAAAAGACGCCGAGTCCCGAACACATCGCCAGAAGCAGCATATTCATCACCCGCAGATCGGGTTTGGCGTTGCGGCGGAAATTGACGTCGATATACTCCTTGAAAAAGAGATAGAGCGCCGGCACCAGCGCGCTCGCCAAAAGCAGGTCTTCGGGAATGCCGAAAAAGTAAACCTTCGAAAAGCCGATCAGCGACCAATGGCACAGAAACAGCACGACGAACAGATTGATCCGCTTCGAGAACGAGAGCATCAGTCCTATGGTGAAGATCGCCACCGTGCAGGGCATGACGGGCGAGGTGGTCATCGGGAAATCCAGTCCCCGCAGATGGGATATCAGCGGATAGAGGAACGGCATCAGGTAGAGCGCAAAAGCGAATTTGTCGTGTTTGTACGTCCGTTCGAACGTCGTGTAACCGACGACCGCGTCATAAATCCACACGGCGGCCATGACGCCCCAGAAAAACGCCATGACTCCGCTGTAAGCCCGCGCATCGCACGACACGAGGTAATAGGCGACGGCGATCCACGCATTGAGAAACGCCAAAAAACATTTCATTGCGGTTTTCACCCGGTGCGTCGGGCGCAGATAGAGACGCGCCGTCAGGACGACGGCCGCCAGCACGATGAGCGCCTGCACGGGCCAAGTCATCGTATTGTAGTCTGCGATAGTTTGCCAAAAGAGTTCCATAATCAGCTGCGAATCTGTTTTTTATTGCGTGTCAGCGAATGTGCGCGTTTGTTGAAGAGGAAAATCGGCGCGGCGGCTACCGCAGCCAGCATGAAAATCACGCTGAAGGTAACGAATCCGTTGCGGACGATGGCCGCCAGATACCCCGCAGCGGAGGGATCGTCGAGATTCTGCATGAACATAATCATCGAAAAGACCGTCTTGTAGGCATACATGCCGGGGATCATCGGCAGCAGCGCGGGGATGAACAGCACCGTCATCGGGCAGTGGATACGCCTCCCAACAGCAGGCTTCCGATACCGATCGCCACCGAAGCGCACAGCGACGCCGAAGCGATATCCACGCCTGTGTCCATCAGGCAGAAACGCAGGGCGTGCCCCACGGCGGCCAGCAGGGCGATCGCCGGAAAGGCCCGCATCGGAGGATCGGACACGGCTCCGAATCCGACAGCCGCCACCGCGGCGAAAAATCCGTCCGAAAGAATGGCGAGCAGCGTCATAGCAATCCGTTTTTAACGATCATCAGGGTACATGCCAGTCCGACGGCGATGCAGACGATCAGCATCAGCGCCGACGTCAGGCGGGCGATACCGTTCAACACATGCCCCTCGACGATGTCGATCACGCCGTTGATAAGCGGCACCCCCGGAATCAGGTAAAGCACGCTCGTGGCGATGGCGACCTCCGAAGTCGTATCGAAAATCATCGCCACCGAAGTGTACATCGAAGCCGCGAAGGCCGACGCGATGAAGATGACATAGTGATTGAATCCCTTGGCCTGCATCCGCTGCTTGAGGTAGAATCCGAGCAGCGTGGCGGTAAAGACGATGCCTACCGCACACCACTCCCCGCCGAAAAGCCGGCAGAAGGATGCGTTGGCCAGTCCGACGAGAATCAGTGTGAAAATCGGGTCCAGACGAGGCCGGGCGACGATCTCGTCATAGCGGCGCCGAATCTCTGCAAGGGACAGGCGAAGGTCGCAGGCGTCCCAGCTCAGGGCGCTGAGCTCCGAGTTCAGCTCGAAGCTGATCGGCAGCGGCGGAATGTCCGCCACCTCGCTGTAAACCCGTCCGCTCTCGTCGTCGTAAACCGAGAAGGTCACCACTTTCTGAAAGGCCGACACCATGACGCGCACGCCGAGCGCCTCGCCCAGACGTTTCGTATTGCGCACCACGCGCGAGGTATGCACTCCGGACCCCATCAGCCGGGTGGCATACTCCGCAACGAACTGCGTGACAGCCTTCAATTCCGCTTCCGACTTCATTTTCCCTAACTTTACCGCTGCAAAGATAATGAAAAGCCCGAACAAAACTAAAAATTTTTAATATCTTTCCAATGCCGCACTTCCCGCCAAATGCTTATTTTTGCACCATGCAACCATCCGAAGAGCTGAAAAACCATATCGAAACGGAGATCATCCCCCGTTACGAATCCTTCGACGCGGCGCACGGCACGGACCACGTCCGCACGGTCATCGCCCAGAGTCTCGATCTGGCGCGGCATTACGACGTCGATGCGGACATGATCTACGCCGTCGCCGCCTATCACGACACGGGGCTGGCCCGCGGCCGGGAACTGCACCACATCCATTCGGGCGAAATCCTGCTCGCCGACACGGAGCTGCGTCGCTGGTTCACCGCAGAGCAGCTGGCCGTCATGCGCGACGCCGTCGAGGACCACCGGGCCTCGTCCGACCATGCTCCCCGCACGATCTACGGACGCATCGTCGCCGAAGCCGACCGCTGCATCGACCCCGCGACCGTGCTCCGCCGTACGGTGCAGTACGGTCTGTCCCACTGCCCCGCACTCGACCGCGAGGGACACTTCGAACGCTGTCTTGCGCACCTGCGGAAAAAGTACGCCGAAGGCGGTTACCTCCGGCTCTGGATTCCCGAATCGGACAACGCCCGCAAACAGGAGGAACTGCGGGCGCTGATCCGCGACGAAGCCCGTCTGCGCGCGGCCTTCGATGCGGTCTTCGACCAAGAGACCGCCCGATAAACCGCCCCGCACTGCGCACTCCCGCGGCCCTTTATATATAAAAATAGGTATCTTCGGGGAATTGTTGCAGCCCCGTTAAAATTCGGCGACCGGGGTGTTAATTCCCCGGATTGCCGCTTGTTTTTCGAAAGATTATGCTTATCTTCGTCATAGCATCTTCCGCACCCACCCTCTTTTTTCAGAGCAGATCCGAGTGCTGCAGGGAAAGGCATGCTGTTTCCGGAACGTAGTCCCGATAATGAAAGAATCCGTTTATAACACCTTCGTCAATTGCGATCCGCAAGAGCAGGACCTGCTCAGGCAGCTCATCCGCGGCGACATCGCGGGTTACGAGGTGCTGTTCCACAAATACTACCCGACGTTCTTCGCCTTCATCAAGGGCATGACCAAGGAGACCGTCGTGGCGGAGGACATCACGCAGAATATCTTCATGAAGGTATGGCTGAACCGCGAAAGGCTGGATGCGGCCAAATCCATCCGCAACTACCTTTTCGTGCTGGCCAAACACGAGATATACAACTACTTCCGCACCAAGAGCCGCACGTTCACGACCCTAAAGGAGGCTATCGCGCAGACCGAAAGCAAGGGGGGGGGAAACCTGCCTTCGCGGAACGAGATCGAGGAGAAGCTCGATCTGGCGGAGACCGCCGAGCAGGTCGAGACCATCGTCGGAAAGATGCCCCCGCAGCGGCAGCAGATTTTCCGCATGTCGCGTTTCGAGCACATGCCGAGCCGGGAGATCGCCGAACAGCTGAACTTGTCGGTACGCACCGTGGACAAGCATCTTGAGCTGGCGCTGAAGGAGCTGCGCAAATACCTCAACATCATTCCGGCCATCATCGTCTTTCTGGACATCCTGCCCTGAAATTTTCCCCGATAAAATCTTCCGGCCCCGTTACGTAGTGCGGGGCTTTCGTTTGTTCTTTATGTAATAACCGGCAGCATCGGGCCGCCGATAAAACGCATGAAGAGATGAACAAACCGACATTAGATAAAGTCCGGAATTACTTCTACGGCCGCTGCAACGACGGCGAGGAGGTCCGCATCCAGCAATGGTTCGCCGACAACGGCAATTCGTCCGAAGCCGACCGGCTGCTCGGCGCCCTGCTCGACGAGGTGCGGAGCGAAAACCCCGCGCTGGCGCAGGCTGCGTTCGAAGAGTTCTGCCGCCGCATCGGCCATTCCGTTCCGGCGCGCACCGCACCACGCCGTCTGACGACCGTCGTCCGGTGGACGCAGCGGATCGCCGCCGTGCTGATCGTCCCGCTGCTGATCGCGGTCTCGCTCCTCTACACCAAGACCGCGCACACTCCCGAATGGGAGGAGGTGCTCGTGCCGGCGGGCCAGCGCAGCGAGCTGCGCCTTGCCGACGGAACGCTCCTGTGGCTCAATTCGGGCACCCGCGTAACCTATCCGACCCACTTCAACGGCCGCCAGCGCAAAATCTTCGTGGACGGCGAGGTCTACGCCGAAGTCATGCACGACAAGCGGCATCCCTTCTTCATTTCGGCCGGCGACGTCGAGGTCGAAGTCCTCGGCACCAAATTCAATATGCGGGCCTACAACAGCGACCAGCTGGTCGAAGTGGCGCTGGTCGAGGGCAGCGTGCGTTTCGACGTGAACAGCGACAAATGCAACGACGAGGTCGTCATGGTCCGCAACGACGTCGCGCAGTACGACCGCCTGACGGGAGCGCTGGAAATGACCTCTTTCCAGAGCGAAAACTATAAATCGCGCGCCACGGGCGGCGGCTTCTACTTCTTCAACGAGTCGCTCGACGGCATCACCGCACAGCTGGCCCGCTGCTTCGACCAGAAAATCATCATCACCGATCCCGAACTGGCCGGCGTGCGCTTCTACGCCTTCTTCACCAACAACGAGTCGCTGCTCAAGATCCTCGGCACGCTCAACACCGACAAATCTATGTCCATCCGCGAACGCAATGACGTGATCTACATATCCCGAAAGAAATAACCGCGAAACAGCAACAAAAACTACAACATTAAAACTTCAACCTATGAAAAAACTTTACAATCGAACCGCACTTTTCCATGCGCGTGCGATCGTGGGTTTGTTCGCACTCTGCCTGCTGGCGCTTCCCAGCCCGGCTCTGGCGCAGGCGATCGACCTCAAACTCACGAATGTAACGGTCAAGGAGGCCATCGAAGCCCTCAATCAGCGGGAGAACTACTCCGTGGCCATCAAATCGGCCGGCGTCGACATGCAGCGCCGCGTCAGCATCTCGGCGCAGAACGCGTCGATCGACGAGGTTCTGGCCCAGATCTTCGCCGATCAGGACATCTCCTACACGATTACGGGCAAAAGCATCTCCGTAACCAAGGCCGCCCCGAAGAGTCTCGCCGCGGATAAGAACCAGCTCAAAGGCGTGGTGAAAGACAATCTGGGGCTGCCCGTTCCGGGCGCCACGATCATCGTGGACGGCACCAACAACGGCACCACCACCATGAGCAACGGCGACTTCTCGCTGGAGAACGTCAAGCTTCCGGCGAAGCTCGTCATCTCGTTCATCGGCTACCAGCCCCGGACGGTCGACGTCAACTCCTACGCCGCCATCGACATTACCCTCGTGGAGAGCTCGGCAGCCATCGACGAGGTGGTCGTGGTCGGCTACGGCCAGCAGAAGCGCGTGAACGTCACGGGCGCCGTGGGCACCATCAGCGGCAAGGACCTCAACAACCGTCCCGTGACCAATACGGCCGCCGCCCTGCAGGGCGCCGATCCGTCGCTGCTGCTGACGCTCGGCAGCGGCTCGATCGAAGGCAAGAACTACGACGTCAAGATCCGCGGCGCGGTATCGCTCAACAGCGGCAGCCCGCTGGTGCTCGTCGACGGCATCGAAGCGTCGCTGGCGCAGGTCAACCCCAACGACATCGAATCGGTATCGGTGCTCAAGGACGCTTCGGCCTGCTCGATCTACGGCGCCAAGGCTTCGGCCGGCGTGGTGCTCATCACCACCAAGAGCGGTAAGGCCGGCACGCTGAAAGTCAATTACAACGGCCGCTACGGCGTATCGTGGAACACCACCTCGACCGACTTCATCACGTCGGGATACGACTACGTGAAACTCACCAACGAATTCTGCTACCCGTCGAAAGGCTATGTGGGCTGGAACTATACGGACGAGGAGATGCAGATGCTCTACGACCGCCGCAACGACAAGACCGAGCATCCCGACCGCCCGTGGGTCATCACCGACAGCAACGGCAAATACCGCTATCTGGGCAACTTCGACTGGTACGACTACATGTTCAAGCGCAGCCGTCCCGAAACCGAGCACAACATTTCGCTCACGGGCGGCAACGACAAGATCAACTACTACGTCAGCGGCCGCTACCTCTACCGTGAAGGCCTGTTCAACCATGGCGCCGAGGATATCTACAACGGCTACTCGTTCCGCACGAAGATCGCCGCCGAAGTAACGCCGTGGATGCACTACTCGAACAACATCAGCATGGAGGTGACCGACTACAAATACGGCGGTTACTGGGAGCAGGACGGTTCCGAAGAGCTCAACTCCAACGGCATCCTCTTCAACGTGGCCAACAACATCAGCCCGACGTTCGTTCCTGTCAACCCCGACGGCACCACGTTCGTTTATTCCAACGGCATCCAGTTCGCCAACTCGCCGATCGCCAGCGGACGCGGCGGCGTATTCGCCGACGGACGCAACAAGAACTCGCGCAAGAACAACTACTACATCATCACCAACCGGGTGACGTTCGACCTCACACGCAACAAGGATCTGAAACTCAACGCCGACTACACCTACCGCCGCCGCGACAACCTCGGAGCCTACCGCTCCTATCCGACGGCCAACACATGGAACGCGACGCAGACCGCCGTGGTCGATTTCACCAACGGTTCGATCTACGACTTCTATCAGGAGGACCGCTACTACTATAACGGCCATGTGGTCAACGCCTACCTCGATTACGGCCACTCGTGGGGCAAGCACAACTTCTCGGCCGTAGCCGGCGGCAACTTCGAGGACTTCCGCTCGTCGAAACTGAGCGTCCGCCAGAAAGGGTCGCTGAGCGAGAAGCTGAGCTTCATCAACATGGCGCAGGGCGAGATCGAACGCTGCGTCGAGTCGAATACGGCCTACCGGACGCTGGGTTATTTCGCCCGTGCGAACTACGACTACGCCGGCAAGTACCTTTTCGAAGTATCGGCACGCTACGACGGTTCGTCGCGCTTCGCCGCCAACGACCGCTGGGGCTTCTTCCCCTCGGCATCGGCCGGATGGCGCATCTCGGAGGAGAAATTCTGGGAGCCGATGCGCAACTGGTGGGACAACGCCAAGGTGCGCTTCTCGTACGGCTCGCTCGGCAACCAGCAGGTGTCGAACTACTACTACATCGAAACGATCTCGACCGGCCAGCTGGGCTACACCTTCAACGGCACGGAAAAGGCCAATTACGCCTCGGCGTCGAACCCCATCAGCGACGGACTTACGTGGGAGACGGTCGTAACCTACAACCTCGGTTTCGATCTGGGCTTCCTCAAAAACCGCCTCAACGTCACGGCCGACCTCTACATCCGCGACACCAAGGACATGCTCACCACGTCGCTCACGCTGCCCGACGTCTTCGGAGCGCCCTCGCCCAAGGAGAACTGCGCCGACCTGCGCACCAAGGGCTACGAAATCACCGTCAGCTGGCGCGACCGCCACATGGTGGCCGGCAAACCCTTCTCCTACGGCATTTCGGCATCGCTGGGCGACTACAAGTCCAAGATCACCAAGTATAAGAACGACGACATGCTGCTCACCGACCATTACGTGGGCGAGACGCTCGGCGAACTCTGGGGCTACCGCACCGACGGCCTGTTCAAGACCGACGAGGAGGCGGCACGCTATCAGGCGCAGATCAACGACAAGGCGGTCAACAACCGCGTCTACACCAGCTCCGACGCTTCGGCGGCGCACCTCATGGCGGGCGACGTCCGTTTCCGCGACCTCGACGGCAACAACATCATCAACAACGGCGACGGTACGGTCAAGAATCCGGGCGACATGCGCGTCATCGGCAACAGCCTGCCGCGTTACACCTACTCGATCCGCGGCGACCTGAACTGGAACGGCTTCGACTTCGCGGTCTTCTTCCAAGGCGTCGGCAAGATCGACTGGATGCCCAGCGCCAACTGCTACTATTTCTGGGGTCCCTACAGCTTCCCGACCACCACGTTCATCGCCAAGGACTTCGAACGGCTGGCGTGGAGCGAGGACAACCGCAACACCTACTTCCCCCGCCGGCGCAGCTACCAGACTTCGAGCGCAGGTTCGATGAACGTCAAAACCGACCGCTACCTGCAGGACGCCTCGTACATCCGCCTGAAGAACATCACGCTGGGTTACACCATCCCGATCAACAAGCGCATCCTCGAAAAGGTCCGCGTATATGTATCGGGCGAGAACCTCGCCTACTGGTCGCCCCTGAAGCGCTACAGCAAGACGGTCGATCCCGAAGTAGCCACGACCAGCGCCACCAACGACTGTCTGTATCCCTACTCGCGGACCTTCTCCGTAGGCGTGGACATCACCTTCTAAACTAACCGGAAAGCATTATTTCGATCAACCATGAAAACTATCAGCAAAATATTGATATTCGTTTCGATGAGTCTGGCGCTGTCGGGCTGCGACGACTTCCTGACCAAGGAGCCGGAAACGAACCTTTCGCCCAATACGTTCTTTTCGAGCGAAGCGGAGCTGGAGCTTTGGACCAACCGCTTCTACAGTCTCTTCGCAGGTCCCGACACCGATGCCATTCAGGTCTCCGACATCCAGATCGCCAAGAACCTCAGCTCCGTACAGCAGGGCACGCGCTCCCCGGCCACCGAAAACTGGGGCACAAGCGCATGGGCCTACCTGCGTTACATCAACTACTACCTCGAACGTTCGGGCAACTGCTCTGACGAGACTGTCCGCCAGCGCTACGACGGCGTGGCCTATTTCTTCCGCGCGCTGTTCTACTTCGAAAAGGTGCGCAAATACGGCGACATCCCCTATTACGACTTCGTAATTCCGTCGAACGACTGGGCTTCGCTCAAACGGCCGCGCGACAGCCGCGGATTCGTGATGAAGAAGGTCATGGAGGACCTCGACCGCGCCATCACGGACCTGCCCGACAACTGGCCGAGCGACGCGCTCTACCGCCTGAGCAAAAACGCCGCCCGCGCCATGAAGGCCCGCGCCGCGCTCTACGAAGGCACCTTCCGCAAATACCACGGCATCGCCGACGAGACGATCGACGGGGTGACCATCTCGGCCGACTATTTCCTCCAACTGGCCGCCGACGCCGCATGGGCCATCATGGAGCAGAACAAATATTCGCTCTACAAAGGCAATACGCTCAAACTCGACGCCCCCTACCGCGAATATTTCATCCTCGAAGACGGCGACGCCAAGGAGACGATCCTCTCGATGCGCTTCAACGCCGACATCCTCGTGCGCCACGGCATCCAGTTCACGTTCCGCAACATGCGCCACAGCGCCACCCAGCGGCTGGTGAACCACTACCTGATGGCCGACGGCTCGAAGATTCAGGACCAGCCCGGATACGAGACCATGACCTACAACCAGCAGTTCCAGAACCGCGACCCGCGCATGGCGCAGACGCTCATGGCTCCGGGATATGTCGATCTGAACGGCATCGACGAGGTGATCGAGGACTGCAAGAGCTACGACATGACGGGTTACCGCTTCATCAAGTTCGTGAGCGACGACACGCATAACGGCGCCACCACCTCGACCACCGACTGGCCGGTATTCCGCTATCCGGAAATCCTGCTCACCTACGCCGAGGCCAAGGCCGAGCTGGGCACGCTGACCCCGGAAGACATCGCCCTGACCGTGGACATCGTCCGCGACCGCGTGGGCATGCCGGCCCTCGACATGGCGGCCGCCAACAACAATCCCGATCCCCTGATGGCCAGCTACTACCCCAACGTCAATTCCGGAGCGAACAAAGGCGTGATCCTCGAAATCCGCCGCGAACGCACCGTCGAACTTCCCTGCGAAGGCCTGCGCCAGTGGGATATGCTCCGCTGGAAGGAGGGCGCCCAGCTGGTTCCCTCGTCGAACGGACTCGACGGCTTCCTCGGCTGCTACTTCCCCTCGCTGGGCGAATACGACATGAACGGCGACGGCAAGATGGACCTCTGCCTCTGGAGCGGCACCAAGCCCGCCACGACCTGCGACGCGATGCTCGAAATCGGCGAAGGCAAGGACGCCCAGCTGACCGACGGCACGAGCGGCTATATCGTCTGCTTCCGGGGCCGCACCTACAAATGGGAGGAGGGCCGCGACTATCTGTGGCCGATTCCGACCGACCAGCGCGTGGCCACGGGCGGCGCACTGAGCCAGAATCCGGGTTACGAAGACGGACTGAGCTTCTGACGCCCCTTTGCTCCGCGACACAAAGAAGAGGTATTCCGGTGACCGGAATACCTCTTCTTCGAAAAAACAGACTCACCAAAACCATCAAGACCATGAAAAAACTGCTTTTGCTGCTCTTTGCGGCGGCTCTCTCCCTCTCCGCTTCCGAACCTGCGCGGGCGTGGGGCCGCGAAGGCCACGAAACGATCGCCAAGATCGCCGAACGCAACCTCACCAAACGGGCCAAGAAACGGATCGAGAAGTATCTCGGCGGGCACTCCGTCGTCTACTACGCCAAATGGATGGACGAATACCGCCAGACGCCCGAATACGCCTTCACCAACGACTGGCACACGGCGCCCGTGGACGCGGACCTGCGCTACGGCGACGAACTGCTCAAGCCGGGAAAGGGCAACGCCGTTTACGGGCTTGAGCTGGCGATCCGCAACCTCAGGGATTACCGCAGCCTGACCGACTCGGCCGTAGCGGTCAATCTGAAATACGTCATCCATCTGGTCGGCGACATGCACTGCCCGGCGCATATCAAATACACGACCCACAACACGAAATACGACGTGCTGTTCGAAGACAAGTACCACAAGCCCCACAAGTATTACGTCCACCATGTCTGGGACAACGAGATCATCACCACGACCCGTATCTGGTCCGTCACCGAGTGGGCCGACGAGCTGGACCGCGCATCGAAACGGGAGAAGGCCGCCGTGCAGACCGGTACGCCGCGCGACTGGCTGCACGACAGCGCCGTGACCTGCGAAGTGCAGTTCGAGTGGGCCAAGCCCGACGAGCGGCTGGGACAGGACTTCCTGAACAAGGCCCTGCCGCTGGTCGAACACCAGATCCGCAATGCCGGTTACCGGCTGGCGGCCGTCCTGAACGAGCTTTTCGACTGACGCGGCCGGAGCAGCGAATAAAAGAGCCGTCACTCGCAGTGAGTTCCGGGGATAAAAAACAGAGGTATAAAAAAGTGTAAAGCAAAAGATAATCAAATAATTATACACTTTTCTTCAGTACCTTTGTTTTAGAAAAAAAGTAGAATAAGGTAATGTTAAACGAGGTTTCGGTTTCCAAATCGTTACCTCGTTTCTTTTGCTCTATTATTCATAGAAACGTGATTTTCAGTTTCTTGCATCTCTATTCATCTTGACATACGACTCTGCTGAAATTATTTTTGCAACCCTAAAAAGCAGAGTTTATGCGTAGCACGTTCAAGGTTCTGTTCTACCTTAAAAGGAACAAAGAGAAGAAACAGGCGCCGGTTCCAGTCATGGGCCGGATTACGGTCAATGGAAGCATCGCGCAGTTCAGTGCGAAACTTTCCGTTCCGGAACATCTGTGGGAAGTCAGCGGCGGTCGTGCCAAAGGCCGGAGCGTCGAGGCCGACCGTATCAACCGTCATCTGGATAATATCCGTACCCAGATCGGCAAGCACTATCAGACTATCTGCGACCGGGATTCGTTCGTCACGGCCGAGAAGGTCAAAAATGCCTACCTCGGTTTCGGCGAGAAATACCGCATGCTTCTCGAGGCGTTCGAGAAGTTCACCGCCGATCTTCGAAAACGTGTCGGCATCGACCGCTGCCACGGTACATGGAACCGCTACTATAAATCCATCGACCATCTGCGGACTTTCATGCGTAAGGAGTATAACGTGAGCGATATGCCGTTGGCGGAGTTGGAACAGTCGTTCATCGAGCAATACCACGTCTACCTTAAATCCGATCTGGGGCTCAAGCCTACGACCGTCAGCGGTTATCTCAAATGCCTGAAATACGTTGTCAAAATCGCGTTCAACAACGGCTGGATGCCTCGCAACCCCTTTTCCCTCTATCAATATACGGCTCCGAATCCGGAACGTAGTTTTTTAACGGAAGATGAACTCCGGCGTATGATGACTACCGAGCTGCGGTATAAGCGTCAGGACTATAACCGCGATATGTTCCTGTTCTCCTGCTTCACGGGCATCTGCTATGCGGATATGGCCTCGCTGACCTATGACCGGATCGAGCAGGATGCGCAGGGCGAGTGGTGGATCAGCGGGAACCGCCAGAAGACCGAAACCAGATACGTTGTCAAACTTCTGCCGTATGCGTTGTTCATCCTGAACAAGTACCGGGGTCTGACCGGCGACGGACGTGTTTTTGCCATGTCTACACTCGATTCGATCGACGACAGCCTGAAAAACATCGCCCGGGAGTGCGGCATCGACAAACAACTCTCGTTCCACCTTGCCCGGCACACGTACGCCACGACGATCTGCCTGTCGAACGGCGTCTCTCTGGAAACGCTTTCCAAGATGCTCGGGCATAAGAACATCACGACGACCCAAATCTACGCGAAGGTAACCCATCCGATGATCGACCGGGAAGTCGACATGCTCAAAGAAAAGCTCGCGGATAAATTCGTTGTCGCCTGAATCGTGCCGAACATCAGCCTTCTACAATAAATTTCGTATCAGTAAGCAGATACTGATACGAATCCCGCGTGTCATCGTGCCATCTTTGCAGTGGAAACAATCGACCTAAACGTTATGGAACACACGGAGGAGATACTCGAAATCGTGCGGGAGATCCGCGAGGATGTCTCCTATATGAAACGGCATCGCAACATGCTTTGCGGGATGCCTGTTCTGGAAGTCGACGAGGTCTGCGACTTGTTGAAGATGAGCGACCGTCAGCTGCGCCGTTATCGCACTGCGGGCCAGCTCGTCGGCTTCCGTTTCGGGCGTCGTCTGCTGTTTTCGTCTGCGGAGATCACCCGTTTCATCGAGCGTATCGAAGCGGACAGCCAACGAAAAAAATCGTTGAGAAACGCTATCCGCAACCTTTAATATATCCCGTTATGTCAGACGAAGTAACAGAAAGAACCTATTACCTGATCGAATCCGGTCTTTTCGAGAAACTGCTCAAAACGCATTTCATGCTTGCGCACACCCTGCTGCTGTTCGAACACCTGTGCAGCCACAGCGACCGTCCGATGTTTCTTTCGGCCCGCAAGGTCTGCGAGGCTCTGGGTCTCGACCGCAACAAACTGGAGCAATACCGGCGTAAGCGCATTATCAAAGCCCGTGCTGTCAACGGACAGATGATGTACAGCGCTTACGACCTGATCGCCCTTATGGAACGTCTGCAGCGTCGTAAAATCCAGCGTATCCTTTCTGCGACCGCACGTTTCGTAATTCGCTGATGATGGCCCGTATCCTCGAATCGTAGCTTTATCTTTTCGCAAAGCTGTCCGATGCGTTTCAGACAGCTTTTTATTTTGACATATACAGGAGCTATTCAAAATATCTTTCGAGGTCGCCGGCCCGGGGCAAGATAGTGTCAGGCGCTTACGCCCTTGTCGTAATTTTTCGCACGATCTCCACCCTTCGGGTCGTATCGCACGAAAAATTGCGCCTGCGGGCTGCACCTGCCACTGAGAATCCCGCCCCGAAGCCGGCGAACCACTATTCAAAAGTGGGTGTACCGGCGGTATGTCAAACCAAAATAGATTTCGAAGATGAAAACCACGAGATTCGAGATTGCGGTGGCGGGCTACGCCTACCGCTTCAAGACCTACGCCCGTGACGGCGTGGAGGCATCCGTAAAGATCAAATGCTTTCTCGGACAACCCGATGCGGAGTGTACGATCCTGACCCCTGCGTTGAACGATTACCTGCGGGAAATGGAATCCTGCCGCAGGCAGGTGGCTCAGCAATGAGAAAGTGGATCGATCAGTCGACTTTCGACGAACTGCTGCTCGCCAATGCCGAGGATAACATAGAGCGGGCTATTCGAAGCGCATCGGCCGTATTGGAAACAGTGCAGGAGTTCGTTCCGGAGGCAGCCTTGTTCTACCGTGTTACACACGCTGTGGACAGTCTGAAAAATTATTTCGAGGAGGCGAGCGCCGGTTTCCGCAGAAACGGCATTCTGTTTCTCGTCCGCAAACACACTTACCCGAAACCCTATTACGACCTATGTTGCGATTGGTCGTTCCTCCGATATGCGGATAATTATTCCTACGGCAAGTCTTTCGACAAGCAATCCGAACCGAACCGCATCGGGGTCTTTACCAAAAGGAAGATCGACGACTGGGTGGAATACCTCACGCAGGGTTTCCGGAATCTCGAACGGATCGATGCGGAGAACGAACGCAAAATAACCGGGTACCGCAACCGCTTGGAGGCTTTGCCCGATGTGGTTTGGAACAACGACAAAAACTGCGGACATATCACTCGTCACGGCCTGACCTATACTTTCGATATCAGGCAGACGGATTACAGCGAAAAGATTTCGCTGGACTATCGCTGCCGCACACTCGACGATTTCCTCGCGCTTTCCGACAACAAACTTATACTTAACCCTGATCGACTACAGCTATGAGTACTACTAAAGCCATCAACTTGCAAAAACACGTCTGGGAAGGCTGGCGGGTCGGAGATTTCATCGACAGCCTCGCTCCGGAGCTGGAACTTATCATGCAGGGCCGGAGCTGGCGCAAGCCCTTTGCCTCGAAGCAGGAACTCGCCGCATGGTGTAAGGACAACCAGCCCTATTACAAGAAACGCATTCCGGGTGTTGTCAGCTATTTCGCCCGGAAGTATCATCTGAACTGAAAATCTTGAAACTATGGAACGCAATCATATCATTGAAAGCATCTGCGCCGTATGCCATTGTGCTGCGCGCCGTGCCGAGGAATACCTCGATAACGAACTCATCCGCCTGCGGGCGTTGTACGATGCAGGCGAGCTGTGCTACGGCGACCTTGAAACGGCCTGCTCCGATTTGGGACTGGAGTACGACTATGCGGAATACTTTCTTGCGGCGATTGCCCGATAGCTGAGCGATGACTGCGATCTGTTACAATCGCTTCCGCATTGCGACCCGAAGTCCGGACAACCAACGACGGATACTGCGCTGGTTGTTCCGGAACTTCATGGTCTACGACTTCGACGTTTCGGACGCGACGGCCTGCGGACGCTTCATGGTGCCCGGACCTGCATTTCCCCGAAATGCATTCCGGGAGCTGACGTTCTCGCTGCGCGGCGATCAGACGCTATATATCCGAATCATCTCCTACGACCTGTGGACGCTTTATCTGGAAGGCAATGTTTACAAGTACGGACGATGGCACCACATTACACTTTGATTCGACGGCCCCCGCAAAGGGGCCGTCTTCATTTAGAAACTACAATTATGGCAAATATTTGTTCAAACCAGATCTATTGCGCGACAGCCGATGCGGCGACTTTTCTGCACGTCCTCGATTGGCTGTATGACAACTTTTCTGTAAATGATCTCGACGGCGATGAAGATGACGGCAGTTATTGGATGCACGGCGAGTTCTCCTCAAAATGGTGTTTTCCCGGGGAATTGTTCCGGCAGCTTACGGATGAACTCATGTGCATCTGCCTTCTTAGCGGCGTCCTTGACCTGCTCAAGGGTAGCTTCCGGACGCGAGATCCG
>ENA-UESS01000206-UESS01000206.1-human-gut-metagenome-genome-assembly--contig:-NODE-206-length-24564-cov-16.953608_pt1 | contig 24564 bp, 16 predicted proteins | sample MGYA00243004_ERZ508005 | MGnify/ENA primary metagenome ERZ508005 (study PRJEB26167, sample SAMN06115471) | human gut metagenome | host: Homo sapiens | place: China:Guizhou | collected 2016-06-29...
AAAATTTCATACATTTGTTTCAATCTACGCAGAAAAAACCGCTTGAAACTTAAAATTTACACAAAATCAGAAAATTATGGGAATTAAATTTCGGCTTATCGCCATGAACTTCCTTCAGTATGCGATCTGGGGTTCGTGGCTTATCTCGCTGGGCGCCTACCTGGGAGGCGGACTCGACTTCTCGGGATTGCAGATCGGCAGCTTCTTCGCGACGATGGGAATCGCCTCGCTGTTCATGCCCGCCGTGATGGGGATTATCGCCGACCGCTGGATTCCGGCGCAGAAACTGCTGGGCATCTGCCATTTCATCAGCGGCGCGTTTCTCATCGCCGCGGCCTCGCAGACGGCTTACGCCCCGCTGTACAGCTGCATGCTGCTGAGCGTGATGTTCTATATGCCGACCATCGCCCTGTCGAACTCCGTGGCCTACAATGCCCTCGATCTGGCCCGGCTCGATACCGTGAAGCATTTCCCGCCCATCCGCGTATGGGGAACCGTGGGATTCATCGCCGCCATGTGGTTCGTTGACCTGACGCACATCGGGGGCGTGCAGATCAAGCTCACCGAGTGGCAGCTCTACGTTTCGGCCCTGCTGTCGTTCGTACTGGCGGCCTACTCGTTCTCGCTGCCGGGGTGTCCCGTCGAGCGCAGCGCGCAGAAGCAGTCGTGGGTCGATACGCTGGGCCTGCGGGCCTTCGCGCTCTTCAAGGAGAAGCGGATGGCCATTTTCTTCGTCTTCTCGATGCTGCTGGGCGCCGCTTTGCAGATCACCAACGCCTTCGGCGACAGCTACATTCAGAATTTCGGCTCGATGCCGCAGTATGCCGATTCGGCCATCGTGAAGCACTCGGTGATCCTGCTCTCGCTGTCGCAGATGTCCGAAACGCTCTGCATTCTGCTGATTCCTTTCTTCCTCCGGCGTTTCGGCATTAAGAAAGTGATGCTGATTTCGATGCTGGCCTGGGTGCTGCGCTTCGGGTTCTTCGGCATCGGCGATCCGGGATCGGGTGCGGCGTTCCTCGTGCTTTCGATGATCGTCTACGGCGTGGCGTTCGACTTCTTCAACATCTCCGGCTCGCTCTTCGTCGAAAAGGAGACCAGCCGCGAGATCCGCTCCTCGGCGCAGGGCGTCTTTATGATTATGACCAACGGTTTCGGCGCCTTCTTCGGCTCGTATGCCGCGGGCGCCGTCGTGGACGCATACGGGTGGCCCGATTCTTGGTTCATCTTCGCAGGGTACGCGCTCGTGGTGGCCGTGGTTTTCGCTGTGGTTTTCAAATACAGGCACAACCCTGCCGAAATGGAGGGCGTGAAACATTGATGACTGACGGTCCGGCGGCGGGGAGAACCTTGCCGCCGGATTTTTTTATCCGCGCAGGAGCATTTCGACCTGAGGAGCGCCCGCTTCGGGGTATTCGCCGGCGGACAGTGCGCCGGAAGGGCGGATGATGACCGGATGCATGGCGGGCGTTTTATTTTATAGAGGTGCCGTTACGACATTAAAGATACGAAAATTATGGATACGATCGGTGTGAATGATGCGAGCTGCATCCGCTGCGGCCGCTGCGTGAAGGTGTGCCCTTCGCAGATTTTCGTGCAGGAAAAAGCCGGGGGCGACGTGACGCTGCATAAACCCGAAAACTGCATCCTTTGCGGACATTGCGTGGCCGCCTGCCCCACGGGGGCGGTGAACCATGCGGAGTTTCCGGCCGAGCGGGTGCATGCGGTGGATTACGGCGCGATGCCCACGCCCGAGCAGGTGGAACTGCTGCTGGCCGTGCGGCGGTCGAACCGCGCACTTTCGGCGCGCCCCGTGCCGCAGGAGCTGCTGGACCGCATCGTTGCGGCGGCGGACCGCGCCCCGACGGCGAGCAATGCCCGCCAGCTGGGGTATACGCTGGTGACCGACGCGGCGCAGCTGCGCGCTGTCACGGAATATACGCTCGGGATTTTCGGCACACTCGAAAAGCGGCTGCTGCATCCGCTCGTGCGGCCGTGGCTGAGCCGCCTCGTGCCGGGCGTTTATCGCTATGTGCCGGTGTTCAAACGCCTGCGGCGCGAATATGCCGAGGGCCGCGACCGCGTGCTGCGGGGCGCGACGGCGGTGCTGTTCATCCATGCGCCCAGGGAAAGCCGGTTCGGTGCGGAGGACGGGAACCTGGCGTATGAAAACGCTTCACTGATGGCCGAGGCGCTGGGCGTGAGCCAGATATACATGGGGTTCGTGCTGACGGCCGTCCGGCAGGACAGGAAGGCGAAGCTGGCCGCGATGCTGGGACTGGGCGACCGCCGCATCTGCGCGGTGATGGCCCTCGGGATGCCGCAGTTCCGCTATCCCAATTACATCGACCGCGCGCCGGCGCCGGTGACGCGGAAATAGCTGTTTCGGCGTTTTGCCGTTACAGATGGAAAGTCCTGTATGTATAAGGTTTCGGTCGGCAGGTATGCGTCAATACATATTGTCGTACATCGACTGCGATTTGTCGTATTTCAGGTCGGAGAGCGATGCGGCCTTGACGCCGATGTTGAAACTCCACGAACGGTGGTAGCCGAACGGAATCCACGAAAAGGACATCTGCCAGCAGTGGAGGTCGCGCGTGATCGAGACCGACGAGGTGGTCAGCTTGTTGGCCTTGATGTCGTAGCCGCCCTGGAAGGTGATGCCCGTCTTGGGGGTGACGTTCAGCGAACCGTTGAAGCCGATGGTTTGGGTGACGTTCTTCCGGTAGCCCGTCGTGCCGTTGTTGGTGTACGAGATCGAGTAGTTGACCGCGTAGTTGAATCCGAAGTTCCACGGCAGCGAGAAGTCGTAGTAGCTTTGCGCCATGTACTGTCTTCGCAGCACGGGGTCCATTTGCCCGTAAGGGTCGTAGAACGGGTTCTGGTACTCCGGAGGTATCGACGTGATGTCGTTGATGGCCGTTTCGCTCCGGTCGTTGCGCGATTTGAACGTATAGCCGAACGACCAGCCCGTCGAGACGACGCGGCCCGGGAAGAAGAGCTTGTTGTAACGCTTGCCCTCGGGCGAGACGCGGTAGGGGTCGAGCGTCAGCGAGAGGTTGATGCCGAAATTGTTGAACAGCGTCGTACGGAACGAGACCGGGATGTTCGAAAGTCCCATCGAGTCGGCCAGGAAGTTGTACGAACCGCTGATGCGCAGTTCGTCGATCAGTTTGATCTTCTTCACGCCCGAGGTGTCGCGTTTCGAGAGGACCTTCATTTCGAGGTTCTGCGACAGCGAGAAGTTCATCGACATCGAACGGCCCGACGAGGGGACGCCGTAGGCGTTGACGGCATAGGGCGAATAGGTCGTGAAGCGGCCCGTGGAGTCGGTCTGGCGGGTCTGGTAGTAGCCGTATTTGGGGTCGCTGAAGTCCGGGGCGTAGGAGAAGCCGATCGAGGGGGTCAGCGTGTGGCGGATCGCCTGGATCTTGCGGTCGCGGCTCTTCTTCGTGAAGTCGTACATGCCGTAGACCGTCGTGGAGGCCGAAACGCTGAAGTTGTAGTTGTAGAGGCGGTAGAAACCGTAGTTCGTCGGTAGCGTGTCGGTCTGGTTGGTGACGGGGTTCCACTCGAACTCGACCTTCTTGAAATACCACTTCTCGTTGTAGTTGACCGACGGCGAGAGGTTGATGTAGTTGAACAGGTTGAACGACGCCGAAATCGGAATCGAGTGCTCGATGCCGTTCTTCATGTTTTCGAGCGTCTCCTTGGAGAAGACCTCCGATTCGGTGGTGGTCACCGAGTTGGTCATCTTACCCGTGTACTGCATCGAGATCTTCTCGTACCAGCGGTCCTTGCCCTGCTTCTCCTTGCGTTTGAAGGGGTAGAAGCGCGAGACGTTGAAGACCATCGTGGGGAGCGTGATGGAGATGGTCTTGTTCTGCGAGTTCTGCGAGATGGCCATGTTCGCCGACAGCGAGAAGGGCGTTCCGGCCCAGTTCTTCGAGTAGGAGACCGTCGAGTTGGTCTGCGTCGAGAGAATGTCGTTGAGGTTCGTGGCTGAATAGCGGCTGTAACCGCTCGTGGCGAAGTTCACCGAGGCCGAGAAGGTCGAACCCGGGTTGGCCTTGGGGTCCTGCGAGTGGGTCCACTGGATGCGGAAGTTGCTCTGCTTGATGTAGTCGTCCTCGCCCTTTTCGCCCGTCTTGACATTCGAATACTGCATGTTGAAACTGCCGCTGTACTTGTAGCGCTTGATGTAGCGCGACGCGGCCGAAGCCTCCCACGATCCCAGCGTGTAGAATCCGCCGCGCACCGCCAGGTCGGCGTATTCGCCCAGGGTGAAGTAATAGCCCAGGTCGCGCAGGAAGAAACCTTTGGAGTACTCCTCGCCGTAGGTGGGCATCAGCAGGCCCGACTTGGGACCCATGTTGATCGGGAAGAAGCCCTCGGGGATGCCGAGGAAGTAGATCGGCACGTCCTCCATCACCAGGTAGGCCGGGCCGGTGATCACCTTCTTGCCGGGTATGACCTTCGCCTTGGTCATCGCCAGGTAGAAGTGGGGGTGGTCCGTATGGTCGCAGGTGGTGTACTTGCCGTGCTCGATGTTGATCGTGTTGTCGGGCATCTTCTTCACGCTGCCGCCCACCAGCCAGCCGTCGCCCTGCTGCGTGGCCACGCCCTTGATTTTCGCCTTCTTCGAGTCGAGATTGTAGGTGATCGTGTCCATCTGGTAGGTGGCCGACCCTTCGGTGAATTCGGGTTTGGTGACAATATCCTTGCCGTCGAGCGTGTCGGGCTTGCCGTAGGCGTAGACCATCTTCGAATCCATGTCGATGCGCATGTAGTCGGCCTTGAGGTTGCTGTTCTGGTAGGTGACGTCGCCCTTGTTGTAGATGTAGACCAGCTTGTTGCGCACGTCGTAGACCAGCGAGTCGGTGTTCTTGCCCGTGATCGGGTCGTCGAGGAACGCCCCTGCGGGCCGCGGCGTCTTCACCGAATCGCGGCGGAGCGTGTCGGCGGCGAGCGAGTCGGGCCGCGCCGCGCCCGGAGAATCGGCCTTCTGCGCCACGAGCGAGTCGACCTGCGCCGAAAAGAGCGAATCCTTCTCCTCCTGCGGCAGTGCGTTGAACGCTTCGCGCCGCCGGGCCTCTTCGCGCGCCTGCCTGCGGGCCTCGCGCCGCGAGGGGGTGACGACGGGCGGACGGGCGCTCGTGTCGGGACGTATCGCGTCGGCGCGGGACGGAACCGGGACGGTGTCCCCGGGGGCGGGATTGCGGGTCGTGCGGGGCGCTCCGCCGCCCAGTACGATCTGGGCAAACAGCAGAATCACCGTCGCCGACAAGAGATATTTTACCCTAATTTTATCCAAAATCCCAAAAATTTTCCATACCTTTGCCGACAAGTCGGCAAAAACGCCCGGATCGAGGTCCTGTGCCCCTCCCGCCGCGTTTTCGGCCCGACAAAGATAGGTAAAAATTTATAGAAAGCTCACACTTGGTACCATTAAATATGCGCACACGACTTTTGCTGCTATTCGCCTTCGCGGCCGCAACTGTTCTTATGAACGTTGCGTCTGCGGGGAATATTGCGCACGGCGTCGAAGTCGTGGTCATCGACGCCGGGCACGGGGGAAAATTCCCCGGCGCGCACTACGGCGGGGTCTATGAAAAGGACCTCACGCTGAAGGTGGCGCTCAAACTCGGAAAGCTCGTCGAGGAGGGGATGCCGGGCGTGAAGGTGGTCTACACCCGCACGGCGGACAGGACTCTGGGGGCGGACCTGGCGGCCGACCTGCAGGCGCGGGCCGACATTGCCAACAAGGCCGGGGGCGACCTCTTCATCTCGATCCACGCCAACGCCGCACCCCGGGCGACGGGCGTGCGGGGCGTCGAGACGCTGATCATGGGCGAGAGTTCGAAGGAGCAGCGCTACAACGAGAACGCCCTGTTCGAAAACAACCGCGAGGATCTGATCGACATGTCCGACGAACGGACGGCGGCCATCGTGCGGGCTTACATTCAGAATCTCCAGTTCACCTACGGCGAATACAGCATGGCTTTCGCCCGCTGCATCCAGAACAGCTACCTCAAGGCGGGCCGCCATTCGCGCGGCATAAAGCCGCAGCTGCTGCGGGTGCTCTATGCGACGGACATGCCGGGCGTGCTGACCGAGATCGGGTTCATGTCCAACCAGCAGGAACTGGCCTACATGAAGTCCGACAAGGGGCAGAACGAGATCGCCCGGTCGCTCTACCAGGCGATCCGCAACTATTCGGCCTATGTGCTCGGGACCCGGATGGCCGAGGAGGAGCAGGCCGCTGCCGCGAAACCGGCCGCGGAACAGCCTGCGGAAAAGTCTGCCGGAAAGGCCGCGGAAAAGAGCGTTGAAAAGCCTGCGGCAAAGTCCGCTGAAAAGACCGCAGCGGCGCAGCCCGCGGAGGGAAAGACCGCGACGGCCGCTCCGGTCAGAACCCCGGAGAAACCGGCCGTACAGCCCCTGCGCTATACGATTCAGGTGATGGCTTCGGCGTCGCCCGTACCCCTCGCCTCGGCGCAGTTCCGCGCCTACCGCGGCAAGGTGAAGGAGTATGCGGCCGAGGGGCGGTTCCCCTATAAATACGGTGTGGGCGAGTACGGCACCCGTGAAGCCGCACAGCGGAAGCTGGCCGAGGTGCGCAAGGTATTTCCCGGGGCCTTCGTGGTCGCGTGCCGGGGTACGCAAATTGTAAAATAAAAGTACAGATATGAAAAGGGAAGTTAAAATCGGAATTTTCGGCGTGACGATGATCATTGCCGCGTGGGCCGGAATCCGGTTTTTGAAAGGATTCGACATTTTCAGCCGCAATTCGGTCTATTACGCCGCCTACGACCAGATCAACGGCGTGCAGGCGGCGTCGCCGATTATGATGAAAGGCGTCAAGATCGGTACGGTGACGGGCATTTCGTTCGATCCGCAGCGCAGCGACAACGTCGTGTTGCAGTTCACCATCAAACGTCAGTATCACATTCCGACCGACTCCGAGGCCAAGATTTACAGCAACGGGCTGATGGGCGGAAAGGCCATCGAAATCAACTACGGCACGGCGCGCACCTATCTTCAGAAGGGCGACACGCTGCGTTCGGTGCGCGAACGCGACCTGATGGACGTGGCCGGGTCGGAGCTGGATTTCTTCAAGCAGAAGGTGTCGCAGGTGACGGGCGACCTCTCGCGCACGCTGACCAATCTCAATCGCCTGATGGAGGCCAACGCGCAGAATATTTCCGGGACGTTGAGCCACCTGAACGCCATTACGGGCGACATGGCCGGCCTGCTCGACGCCGAGAAGCGCAACCTGAAAGCCGCCGTCGACGACCTTACGGAGTTCTCCGCGATGCTGGGCAGGAACACCCCGCGTGTGGACAGCATCGTCGGCAACCTGAACCGGATAACCGGGGAACTGGCCGACGCCGGGTTCGCCCGCAGGCTTACGGACGCCGTGGACGAGGTGAACGGACTGCTGGCAAAGGTCGAGGCGGGCGAGGGGACCGTCGGCAAACTGATGAACGATCCTGCGCTCTACGATTCGCTGACCGAGGCCAGCGCTAATCTCGCCTCGCTGCTGGCCAACCTCGAGCAGTATCCCGGCCGTTACGTGCATTTCTCGCTTTTCGGGCGCAGTCCCGAGAAGATGCAGGAGAAGGCCGAGCGCAAAGCCGCCAAAGCTGCGGCCAGGGCCGAGCGGGACTCGGTGAAATTAAGAATTAAAAATTAAGAATTAAAAATTGGAAAGGAGCCGGCAGGAATGTTTTTCATCATGTCCCGTCCGGCCATATTGCCATATCGAGAGCGCAAAATGAATCTTCGGACGGTCGGCCAATTCTTAATTTTTCATTTTTAATTTTTCATTCCTCATGATTTACCCTGCTACATTCGAGCAAAAGATAGGTTTCGACCGGCTCCGCGAGCAGGTCGCGGCCCGTTGCACCATGCGCGCCGCCCGCGAGCGGCTCGCCGCGGAGGGCTTTTCGACCTCTGCGCGCGAGATCGAACGGCGGCTGGCGCTCGCCGACGAAATGCGCCTGCTGCTGGATATGGAGCATGATTTCCCCGGGGGCGAGTACCCCGACGTCGATTACATCGTCGCCAAACTGCGCGTCGAAGGTTCGTTCCTCGACGTGGAGGAGGTCGTGACCCTGCGCCGGGCGCTGGCCGCAATCGGCGGCATCGTCTCGTTCATCATCAGCCGCGAGGAGCGTTATCCGGCCCTCCATGCCCGCACGCGGGGCGTTGCGGCCTTTCCGGAGATCGTGCAGCGCATCGACGGCATTCTCGACCGCTTCGGCCAGGTGAAGGACAACGCCTCGCCCGCCCTGCAGGAGATCCGCCGCTCCATCCGCGAACGCGAAGGACAGGCGGCCAAGCGGTTGCAGGCCGTGCTGTCTGCGGCCAAGGGGGCGGGCATCGTCGATGCCGACGCCCAGATCTCGATCCGCGACGGCAAGGCCGTGATCCCGGTTTCGGCGGGCAACAAACGCAAACTGAACGGCTTTATCCACGACGAATCGGCGACGGGCAAAACCTTCTACGTCGAACCGGTCGAGGTGGTGGAGATCAACAACGAACTGCGCGAACTGGAGTACGCCGAGCGGCGCGAGGTGGTGCGCATCCTCACGGAGTTTACCGAAGCGATCCGTCCCGACGCGGGGCTGATCGCCGATTCGGGCGACTACCTGGCCGAGATCGACATGCTGCGCGCCAAGGGCCGCTGGGCTTCGGAGAACGGATGCGTGTGGCCGATCCTCTCGACGGACGACAGGCTGGTGCTGAAAAACGCCCGCCACCCGCTGTTGCAGCAGACGCTGCGGGCTGCGGGGCGCGAGATCGTGCCGCTGGATTTGCAGCTCGACCGTCGCAAGCGCATTCTCGTCATCTCGGGACCCAACGCCGGCGGCAAGTCGGTCTGCCTGAAAACCACGGGCATCGTGCAGTACATGTTCCAGTGCGGGTTTCCGGTTCCGGTCTCCGAGGTCTCCGAACTGCCGGTCTTCGAGAGCATTTTCATCGACATCGGCGACGAGCAGTCGATCGACAACGACCTGTCGACCTATTCGTCGCACCTGCTGAACATGAAGCACATGCTGGCGGGCGCTTCGGGCCGCACGCTGGTGCTGATCGACGAGTTCGGGTCGGGAACCGAGCCGGTCATCGGCGGGGCCATCGCCGAGGCGATCCTCGAGCGTCTGCTCGGCAGGGGGTGTTACGGCGTGATCACGACCCACTACGCCAATATCAAGTATTACGCCGCGTCGGTGGAGGGTATCGCCAACGGCGCGATGATGTTCGACGTGCAGAACATCCGGCCGCTGTTCCGGCTGGAAATGGGCAAGCCGGGCAGTTCGTTCGCCGTGGAGATCGCCCGCAAGATCGGGCTTCCGGAGGATATTATCCGTGCGGCGAGCGAGAAGGCCGGGTCGGATCACATCAATATCGAGAAACAGCTGCGCGAGATCGCCCGCGACAAGCATTACTGGGAGCAGAAGCGCGACCGCATCCGTCTGACGGACCGCAAGGTCGAGGAGTTGGAGCAGAACTATGCCGAGCAGCTGGCGAAGATCCGCGCCGAGCGGCAGGAGATTCTGAAAAAGGCCAAGCAGGAGGCCCGGCAGCTGATCGCCGACGCCAATAAACAGATAGAAAATACGATTAAAACCATCCGCGAGGCGCAGGCCGAGAAGGAGCTGACGCGGCTGGCGCGGCGCGAGCTGGACGACTTCCGCGAGGCGGTCGAGAAGGCCGACGAGGCCGGGAACGAAGCCGCCGTGGCCCGCGAGATCGAGCGTATCGAACGCCGCCGCCGACGGCGCGCCGAGCGCAGGGCGCAGCAGGGCGCGCAGCCGGCAGCCGGGGAGGCCGCTCCGCAGCCCGAAAAGCCGCGCGAAGTGGTCGCCGGGTCGAAAGTCCGCATGGCCGGGCAGGAGATGGTCGGCGTGGTGCAGTCGGTGAAGGGAAAGCGGGCGCAGGTGGCGTTCGGACAGATACTCACGACGGTGGACAAAGGGCTGCTGACGGTGGTTTCGAACAACGAATACCGCGAGGCGACACGCCCCGTTGCGGCCCGTACGGTGCTCTCGGTGGACATCTCGTCGCGCAAACTCAACTTCAAGGATCACATCGACGTGCGCGGCATGCGGGCCGCCGATGCGCTGGACGAGGTGCGCAACTTCATCGACGACGCGCTGATGGTGGGCGTGGGCACGGTGTCGATTCTCCACGGCAAGGGCACGGGGGCTTTGAAGGAGGAGATTCGTCGCTACCTGCGCACGGTGCCGGAGATCGCCTCGGCGGTCGACGAACATGCCGACCGGGGCGGTGCGGGAATTACGATCGTGACCTTCGATCTGTCGTGATTTTGCAGTCTGCGACTGCTGCTGTTCTTTGTACCTTTTGCGGTCAAAAGGTACCCAAAGCTCTCCGCATGTCGCTTTACGCGGGATTGTCCTCCTGTCCGCGCTGAACGGGCGCAGTAAGATCAAGCCTTTACGGCGCAAAAACACGCGCCGTTTAGACTGTGGCGGCTCGGCAAACAGCACGCTGTCTGCTCTCGCCTGCGGACGCCTTTGCCAGCCTCCCGCTCCGGGCGCGCGGACCATCGGACGGTCTCTTTCCGCTCCAAGCGATCATGCGGCGGTTTAAAACCGCTTTTAGGGGCGAGGGTAGGTTATTGCGATTCCGATTCCGTCCTGCGCAAGTACTCATAAAACAGGCGTCTTACGCCTGCGCCGCCGTTTGCGGCGAGTGATTCCGACTCGATGCCGGAGCCGTTGTAGGTGTAGGCATCCGTCGAAGAGTTTTTGGGTACCTTTTTGCGGAAAAAAGGTACAAAGATCCGGCGACTATGTTGCGGCTTGAGTCTTTTTGACGGCCAGAAAGCGGCAAAGAGCTGTAAATATTTTCGTACTTTTGGAAATGAAAGTACAAAAGATAAACCATTGGGTATTTTATGAAATATCGTCTTTCGCAAATCGCCGCCGTCGTGGGCGGCAGGTTCTCCGGAACGGACTGCGAAGTGCAGTCGGTGGTGACCGACAGCCGCTCGCTGACGTGCGAGCTTGGCTCGGGACCGGTGTTCGTCGCCATGTGCGGCGCGAACCACGATTCGCATGCGTTCGTGGCGCAGATGTATGCGCGCGGCGTGCGGGCTTTTATGGTCGAACGGCCTCTCGAAGCCCTGCCGGAGTGCGGTTACGTGGTTGTTGAAAACGCCATTGCGGCCTTGCAGTGTCTGGCGGCCTATCACCGGGCGCAGTTCCGGGGAACGGTGGTGGGCATCACCGGTTCGAACGGCAAGACGGTCATCAAGGAGTGGATTGCCGAGGAACTGCCCGCGGGGATGAAGTGCTACCGTTCGCCCAAGAGCTACAATTCGCAGCTGGGCGTGCCGCTGTCGGTGCTGATGATCGAGGGCGACGAGCAGCTGGCGCTGATCGAGGCGGGGATTTCGAAACCCGGGGAGATGGCGCGGCTGGAGCGCATCATCCGTCCCGACGTGGTGGTTTTCACCTCGATCGGCGACGCGCACCAGGAGAATTTCCTCAACCTGGAGCAGAAATGCGACGAAAAGATGGTTCTGGCCCACCGTGCCGAGACCATCGTTTACCACAGTTATTACGAGCCGCTGGGCCGCATGATCGCCTCGCGCTTCGCGGGGCGGAAGCTCTGCGACGCGGCCTCATGCCCCGAGGTCCCGGAGACGCTGATCGGCAACGAGGCGTCACGCCGCAACGCCCGGATCGTCGAGGCGTTCTGCGCGGCGATGGGCTATCCCGCGCCGTCGTTTACCGAAGCTCCCGAGGTCGCCATGCGTCTCGAAGTCAAGGACGGCATCAACGACTCGGTGCTGATCAACGACGCCTACAACCTCGATCTCAACTCGCTGGCCCTGGCGCTCGACTACCTGCACAACGTGGCGCTGTCGCGCCGCCGGACGCTCGTGCTGTCGGACATCGCGCAGAGCGGGCTGACCGACGACGAACTTTACGGCCGCGTGGCGGGAATGGTCGCGCGGGCAGGCATCGACACGCTCGTCGGCATCGGTCCCAAACTGAAGCGTTACGCCGCGCTGTTCGGCTGCGACAGGGAGTTTTACGCCTCGACCGACGAGTGCATCGCCCGCATCGGCCGCAGGGCCGTGGCCGGGCGTGCCGTCTTGTTGAAAGGCGCGCGGGAGTACCGTTTCGAGAAACTCGCGCATGCGCTGGCGCGCAAGAGCCACACGACGGTGCTGGAGGTCGATCTCGACGCCATGATCCACAACCTGAACTATTTCCGCTCGAAGCTCGACTTTCGGACCCGGCTCGTGGCGATGGTCAAGGCGGGCTCGTACGGCGCGGGGGCTTTCGAGGTGGCGCAGATGCTCCAGCATCAGGGCGTCGACTACCTCGCCGTGGCGTTCGCCGACGAGGGCGTGCTGCTGCGCGAGCGGGGGATCACGATGCCCGTCGTGGTGCTGAATGCCGACGCCGACAGTTTCGACCAGATGATCGCCAACCGCCTCGAACCCGAGATATACAGTTTCCGTTCGCTCGCCGATTTCGCCGATGCGGTGTCGCATGCGGGCGAAACCCGCTATCCGGTTCACATCAAGCTCGATACGGGCATGCACCGGCTGGGATTCATGGAGGAGGAGATCGGGCGGTTGTGCGAGATGCTGCCGACATTGCCCGCCGTGAAGGTGGCATCGGTCTTTTCGCACCTGAACTGCGCCGACATGCCCGGAGAGGATGCCTACACCCGGGAGCAGATCGCGCGCTACGACCGCATGAGTGCCGCCGTAGCCGCGTCGCTGCCCTATTCCGTCATCCGCCATACGGCCAATTCGGCGGCCATCGAGCGATTCCCCGAGGCGCGGTTCGACATGTGCCGCCTCGGGCTGGGGCTTTACGGCTTCGGCTGGGAGCACAATGCGGGCCTGCGCCCGGTTTCGGCGCTCAAAACCCGCATCGTGCAGATCAAGCGTCTCGAAGCGGGCGACGCCGTGGGCTACGGGCGCGCCGGGAAATTGCTGCGGCCGACCGTGACGGCGACCGTGCCGATCGGTTACGCCGACGGGCTGGACCGCCATCTGGGCTGCGGACGCTGGTCGATGTGTGTGGCCGGGCGGCCTGCGCCGATCGTGGGCCGCGTCTGCATGGACAGCTGCATGATCGACATCACGGACATTCCGGGCGTCGGCGAGGGCGACGAAGTGACGGTCTTCTCCGCCGAGCCGGGCAACGACCTCGAAACGATGGCCCGGGTGCTCGACACGATACCTTACGAGATTATGACGTCGGTCTCGTCGCGTGTGAAACGAATCTACCTCAAGGAATAAGGCGCGGAGCGCAATTCATAATTCGGAATTCACAATTCACAATTCACAATTCAGAATTATGCCTGCGAACCTAATTAATTATGCATTATGAATTCTGAATTTGGAATTTTATACCTGATTCCCTGTCCGATTTCGGACGAAACGGCGCCGTGGGACGTGCTGCCTGCGGCCAACCGGGCCGTGATGGATGCGCTGGACTACTTCATCGTCGAGAACACCCGCACGGCGCGGCGTTTCCTGTCGAAAGCCGGCATCGCGCGGTCCATCGGCGAACTGGAATTCCGCGAACTGAACGAGCACACCGCGGCCGGCCGCGAAATCGAGGAGCTGATCGCGCCGCTGCTCGAAGGCCGCTCGGCGGGGGTGATCTCCGAGGCGGGCGTGCCGGGCGTGGCGGATCCCGGGGCGCCGGTCGTCGGGGCGTGCCACCGCCGCGGCATCCGCGTCGTGCCGCTCGTCGGCCCGTCGTCGATCATTTTGGCGGTGATGGCCTCGGGACTCAACGGACAGTCGTTCGCTTTCAACGGCTACCTGCCCGTGAAGCCGCCCGAACGGACCCGGGCCATCCGTTTCTTCGAACGCCGTGCGCTGGCGGAGGGGCAGTCGCAGCTTTTCATCGAAGCTCCGTACCGCAACGTGAAGCTGATGGAGCAGTTGGTGCAGACGCTCGGAGACCAGACGCGCCTGACCGTCGCCGTGGACCTCACGGCTCCGGACGAGCGGATCGAGACCCATACGGCCGGGGAGTGGCGCCGCCGCCAGCTGCCCGAAATGAACAGGCGCCCGGCCATTTTCATCATCGGATAAGCGCCGCCTTGCCGCGAAGCGGCTTTGGGACGGTGGCGCGCAGGCCGGTTCGATGCCCGGCATGCAGGCATTGCCCTTGAAGACCGCCTCTTGGCCGGGTTGGTATGCAATTTGTTCGAATAAGGGGAGGAAAACTGAAAAATCACAAGATATGAAAAAAGAAAAAGTTTATAATGAGGCTGTTAGCGGCGACGAAGGGTTCGCCCCCGGCGATGGCTATCCGTCGTGCGACGGGGAGCCTTGTGCCAATGTGTCAGATGAAACCGACGAGGCGACTGACACATTGGCAGACGGAGAACCCGCTGCCGAAGCCGACGCAGCCAAGGCGCTCGAAGAGGCCGTGGCCCAGTGGCAGGACAAGTACGTCCGCCTGCAGGCCGAGTTCGACAACTACCGCAAGCGCACGCTCAAGGAGAAGATGGACCTGGTGCAGACCGGGGGCCGCGACGTGCTGCTGGAGATGCTGCCTGTGCGCGACGACGTGCAGCGCGCCGTGGACGCCATGCAGAAGAGCGACGATCTGGAGGCGCTGCGGGCGGGTGTGACGCTCATTTCACAGAAATTTACCGAGGCGCTCCGCCGCAAGGGCGTGACCGAGATCGAGGTGCTGGACAAGGAGTTCGACGCCGATTTTTCGGAGGCCGTTGCCCGGTTCGCCGCCGGCGACGAGAAGAAGGGCAAGGTCATCGACGTCGTTCAGACGGGTTACATGCTGGGCGAGAAGGTGCTGCGCTTCGCAAAAGTAGTTGTAGGAGAGTAAGACCATGGCAGAAAAAAGGGATTACTACGAAGTGCTGGGCGTTGCAAAGAACGCTAACGCAGACGAAATAAAGAAGGCCTACCGCAAAGCGGCCATCCAGTTCCACCCCGACAAAAACCCCGGGGACAAGGAGGCCGAGGAGAAATTCAAGGAGGCCGCAGAGGCCTACGACGTGCTGTCGAACCCCGACAAGCGCGCCCGTTACGACCAGTTCGGCCATGCCGGAATGAACGGCGCGGCAGGCGGCGGGGCCGGCGGCTTCGGCGGCTTCGGCGGCGGAGGGTTCTCGATGGAGGACATCTTCTCGCAGTTCGGCGACATTTTCGGCGGCCATTTCGGGGGCGGATTCCGCTCGTCGAACGGCGGCGGGGGACGGCGCGTGAACCGCGGCTCGGACATCCGCGTGCGGGTCCGTCTGACGCTGGCCGAGATCGCCAACGGAGTTACGAAGAAACTCAAGATCAACAAGACCGTCGCCTGCGACAAGTGCGGCGGCTCGGGAGCCAGGGACGCCAATTCCTATTCGACCTGTTCGACCTGCAACGGCACGGGCTATGTGACGCGGGTGGAGAACACCTTCTTCGGCCGGATGCAGACGCAGGGCGTGTGCCCCACGTGCGGCGGCACGGGCAAGGTGATCACCGCGTCGTGCGACAAGTGCAAGGGCGAAGGCACGCTGCGCGGGCAGGAGGTCGTGGAGATCAAGATTCCGGCCGGCGTGGGCGAGGGCATGGTCCTCACCGTCACGGGCAAGGGCAACGCCGCGCGTCAGGGCGGCGTGAACGGCGACCTGCAGGTGATGATCGAGGAGGAGCGCAACCCCGAACTGGTGCGCGACGGCAACGATCTGATCCACAACCTGAACATCACCGTGACGACGGCCCTGTTGGGCGGTACGGTCGAGGTTCCGACGGTGGACGGGCGCGCCAAGATCAAGATCGCCCCGGGAACGCATGCCGGCAAGGTGCTGCGCCTGGGCGGCAAGGGACTGCCCGACGTGAACGGCTACGGCCGCGGCGACGAACTGGTGGTGGTGGACATCACCGTTCCGTCGAAACTCTCGGCCGAGGAGCGAAAACTCGTCGAGCAGCTGGCCGCGCAGCCCTCTTTCCAGAAGGCGGAGTCGGTCAAGAACCAGAATATTTTCGAACGGATGAAAAGCTTCTTCAGGTAATAATCCGGGATGAATTATCAATCGTTCGTACATTGATTCCGGCTTGTAATTGGCGGCGGAATGCCGCGTTTGCAAATCTGACCCACCCCTAAACCCCCGCCTGAGGCGGGGGCTTGTCGCAATGCAACCACAATAAAGAGAGTCATGCAATAAAATTGCGAAGATATTCGTATCTTTACAAAAAATAGAACGACCATGTTAGGCTTTACCCCTTTCAAACGGCACCCGAACAAATTCAATTACATCCCGCGTTATTACGACCCCGAGAAGGAGGCCCGTGAACAGCGCCGTGCCGAGTTGCGCGGCGAGCGCGCCGAGGATGCCGACCGCGAATACCAGCCCGGACAGTACATCCGCACCCAGCGCGAAGCCCGGGATGCGCGGCGTTCGAACGAGGAGGAGCGGGGGCGTATCCGTGTGCTGAAGATGGCCGCGGGGGCCGTGCTGGTGCTGCTTTTCATCTACCTGCTCTACCCGAAGCTGGCCGATGTGTTCCTGCGCGCGCGGACCGCACCCGCGACCGAAACGCAGCAGGTCGGGGAGGAGGAGTTCAATCCCTATGCGCCTATTAGGGTCGTTCCCAACGATTACGAGGAGTAAATGGCAGACAAGATCAGATTATTACCCGAGGTCGTTGCCAACCAGATCGCCGCGGGCGAGGTCGTCAACCGGCCCGCCTCGGTGGTGAAGGAGATGATGGAGAACGCCATCGACGCCGGGGCGACTTCGGTGAAGGTCAACTTCCGCGACGGCGGCAAGGACCTGATCCAGATCGTCGACGACGGCTGCGGCATGTCGCCCATCGACGCGCGCATGGCCTTCGACCGCCACGCCACGAGCAAGATCGGGGCCGTGGAGGATATTTACGCCCTGCACACGTTCGGATTCCGCGGCGAGGCCCTGGCTTCGATCGCCGCCGTGTCGCAGGTCGAACTGCGCACCCGGCAGGCCGGCGACGAGGTGGGTACGCAGACCGAGATCAACGGCGGGCAGTTCGCGGCGCAGAACCCGGTGATGTGTCCCGTGGGTTCGCAGTTCTTCGTGCGCAACCTTTTCTACAACGTCCCGGCGCGCCGCCGTTTTCTGGACAAGAGCACCACCTCGGCGTCGCAGATCAAGGCCGAGTTCCAGCGCATCGCGCTCTGTAACCCGCAGATCGCCTTCGAACTCTACGCCAACGACGCTCCGGTCTATACGTTGCAGGCCGGGTCGCTGGCGGGACGCATCGTCGACGTGGTGGGGCGTCACATCAAGCAGAACCTGCTGGAGGTCGAGGCCGACACTTCGATCGCCTGCATCGAGGGATATATCGGCCGTCCGGCTGCCGCCAAGAAACGCAACACGGAGCAATACCTTTTTGTCAACGGGCGCTTTTTCAAGAGCACCTACCTGACGAGCGCCATTCTGAAAGCCTACGAGAAGCTGATTCCCGAGAGCTGCCAGCCCTCCTATTTCCTCTACCTGACGCTCGATCCCGGGCGTATCGACGTCAACGTGCACCCGCAGAAAACCGAGGTCAAGTTCGCCGACGAGGAGGCCGTGTGGCAGATCGTCAACGCCGCCGTGCGCGAGACGCTGGCCAAAACGGGCGCCGTGCCGCTGATGGATTTCGACCGGGACAGCCCGGTGGAGATTCCCGTGCTGCAGAAAGGAGCCGTGTACAGCGAGCCGCTGGCCATGTCGAACAGCGACTACAACCCTTTCCGCGAGGAGTATATCGACCCTTCGGCGCCCGATCCTAACGAGGATTTCACGGGCTTCGACGTGCCGTACCGCGACGGCGGGGTCGTGTCGGACAGCGCGGCCGGAGGATTGCGCACGGGCGGAGTCCGGAGCGCCGCGCCGTCGTTCCCGCAGGCCGCGGCGGGCGGATTCGCCCTGCCGGGTGCGGACGCCGGGGAGTTCGAGGAGTTCGAGTCGGGCGGCGGTTTCGAGATCACCCCTTCGGGCGGCGGATTCGACGACAGCGCCCTGGATTTCATCCCTTCGTCGGCCGCTCCCGAACAGCAGCGGTTCGACATGCCGCAGCGTCCGGAATTCACCGATGCGCTGCCGCTGCCGGGCGGTTATGTCGCCGCTCTGCTGGGCGGCCGCTTCGTAGTGGTCGACGTGCGGCGCGCCCGCGAGCGGATTCTTTACGAGGATTACCTCCGGATGCTGGGCAACGGCTCGTCGGTGAGCCAGCAGTTGCTGTTCCCCGAACGGCTGGTCCTTTCGGGCGACGAATACGCCCTGCTGGAGGAGAATGCCGTGGAGTTCGCGGCCCTGGGCTTCGACATCGACTTCTGCGGCGAAGGGACCGTCGAAGTGAGGGGCACGCCCGCCGACATGCCTGCCGACGCCGTGGACCGGCTGCTGTTCGACCTGTTGCAGGCCTTTGCGACTCCGGTGTCGCTCTCCGATGTGCGGCGCGAGAAGATCGCCGGCGTGATGGCCCGCTCCGGCGCCAAGGGTGCGGGGCGGACCTTGTCGCGCGAGGAGGCCGCGGCGCTGCTCGCACAGCTGGCCGACACGGGCAGTTTCAGTTTTTCGCCCTCGGGCAAGGCGATCACCGCCGAGATCACGCCGGAAGATTTGCGCGCCAAGTTGGGATAATCCGGCGGAAAAGAGTTACATTTGCAAAAATTAAAACGCATGAACCGCTATTTTCAGACCCCTCCGGTGGTCAAGAATTTGATAATCATTAATGTACTGGTTTACATGGCCACGGCGCTGCTGCCCGTCGGCGACACGATCATGCAGTATTGCGCCCTGTCGCTGGGAACGCCCTATTTCCATACCTACCAGTTCATCACCTACATGTTCCTGCATGCCAATTTCGAACATATCTTCTTCAACATGTTCGCATTGTGGATGTTCGGGCGTACGCTCGAATACGAACTCGGCTCGCAGCGTTTCCTGACCTTCTACATGGTCTGCGGCGTGGGTGCGGCGCTTATCCAGTACCTCACGGCGCTGGCGTTCGGCGAACTGCCGCTGCTGCTGGTCGGCGCGTCGGGCGCGGTGATGGGCCTGCTGCTGGCGTTCGGCGTGATGCATCCCAATGCGGTCATCATGCTGCTGATTCCGCCTATTCCGATGAAGGCCAAGTGGTTCGTCATCATCTATGCCGTCATCGAGCTGTTCCTCGGATGGAGGGGCGTGGGCAACGTGGCCCATTTCGCCCATGTGGGCGGCATGCTGTGGGGATTCCTGCTGCTGCATTGGTGGAAACGCCGGGGAACGATCCGTTTTTAGACGATGGCTTCCGATTACTATAACGGATACGGGGGAGGCCCTTCGGGGAAACGGCGCCGCAGTCTCGTCATGCGGCTCGTCGATCTGGCGCTGACGCTCGTGACGCTGGCCGTGGGCGCGACGATGGTTCTCACCTATTTCGTCCCCTATGTCGATCCGGGCAGCGTGTGGTTCTTTCCCGTGCTGGGGCTGGCCGCTCCGGCGGTCTACGTCGCGTCGGTCGTGCTGACGCTCTACTGGATCATCCGCTGGCGCTGGGTGTGCGCCGGGGCGATGCTGGTCGTCGTCGTGGCGGGGCTTTTCAAGGTCTCGCTCTTCTGGCGTCCTGAAATCCGCCGCAGCTATGCCACGGAGACGGCCTTCGACCGCGCTGCTGTCAAGGTTATGAGCTACAACGTGCGCAGTTTCTACGGCGAGGACGGCCGGAGCAGCGTCGACGACATCCTGCGCCTGATCGAGGAGCAGGCTCCGGACCTGATCTGCCTTCAGGAGTTCAATGCCCGCCTCGCGGAGCAGTCCGAGGAGTTTTCGCTGCTGGGCGAGAAGTACGAGATCGCGCACTTCGGACGCACGCAGGCCCCGGATTCGGTCTATGGCTCGACGCTGACCATCTTGAGCAAATACCGCATCCTGCGTTCGGACACCGTGCTGACGCCTTCGTCTTCGGTCTGGGCCGACGTGATTGTGGGCGAGGACACCGTGCGGGTTTTCAACAACCACCTGCGCTCGACGGCCATCAACGCTTCGGACAACCAGTTCATCACCAGCCATCAGTTTCTCTCGGACACAGCGCGCGAGACCAAAATCCGCAGTATCGTGACCCGTTTGCGCGAGAATAGCGTGCTTCGGGCCGCGCAGGTCGACAGCATCGCGCAGGTCGTGGGTGCGACGCGCACGCGGCGGATCGTCTGCGGCGATTTCAACGATACGCCCATGTCGTATGTCTACCGCACGATGGCGCGGGGGCTGCGCGACGCCTTCCGTGAGTGCGGGTCGGGCTATTCGCATACGTTCCGCGGTTTCTACAACACGCTGCGCATCGACTACGTGTTGAGCGGCGGTTTCGAACCGCTCTCCTACGAGGTGCTTCCGGTCGACTATTCGGACCACCATCCCGTCGTCGTGCGGCTTCGGAAAAGTTCCTGACGAATTACCCGGAAAACGGGATGCCCCGGCGGAGACACTCTTTCCGTCGGTTTTAATTTGCCGGCAGGTGTTGTCCGGAACGATTTTTTTGCTATCTTGTGGAAAAATTCAGCCAATCGTTCGCCATGATCCGATCCCTTCCGCTCGTAAGGAGAACGCTTCTCCTCTCCGTATGTGGGCTGTTCCTTTTCTCCGGCCGGCTTTTTGCCGGAAATCCGTTGCTGGTGCCTTCCGAAGCCCCTTACGGGGCGCCCCGCTTCGACCGTATCCATGCCGCCGACATCATGCCCGCCATTGAGGAGGGCATCCGCGCCTACAAGGCCGGGATTGCGAAAATCAGGGCGCTGGACCCCGCGGAGGCGACTTTCGAAAACGTCGTCGTGCCGCTCGACCGTGCCGACAGCCTGCTGGACGTTCCGCGCGCAGTGCTGGGTTACCTGAAATCGAATTTCGGAGGCGACTCCGTCATCCGGATCTCTCTGGAATCCGCGCAGCTGACCGGAGAGGCATACGACGCCGTGACGCTCGACACGGCGATCTTCCGCCTGGTGAAGGCCGTCTACGACCGGCGCGATGCGGCCGGGCTGGATTCGCTCCAGCTGCGGACGCTCGGCAAGGTCTACCGGAGCTACATCCGCGGCGGGGCGCTCTGCACGCCCGGGCAGAAGGTGCGGCTCAAGGAGCTGAACCGCGAGATTTCGCTCAAACGCATCCGCCACGGGCAGAACATCACGCAGGCGACCCAGGAGTTCGTCCTGTACGTGCAGGACAGCAGCCTGCTCGACGGGCTTGCGGGGACGACCCGGCAGCGTTTCGCCCGCAATGCGGCCCGGCAGGGGCATCAGGGCGTCTGGGCCGTCGGGTTCACGAACGGCGACTATGCGTCGGTCATGGCTTCGGCCACGAACCGCGATCTGCGCAGGAGACTCTACGAGGCCTACACCTCGCGCTGCATGGACGGGAAGTACGACAACCGCCAGTTGTCGGTCGACATCGTCAACCTGCGTCTCGAACGGGCCCGGATGCTGGGATACGAGAACTATGCCGCCTACACGCTGGAGACGAACATGGCCGGGACGCCCGAAAAGGTCCGCGAACTGCTGCTGCCGCTCAAGGACGCTGCCGCGGGGAAGGGACGTGCGGAGCGTGCCGAACTGGAGGCTTTCGCCGTGAAATACGAGCGGGATTCGGCCTTCCGGCTGGAACCGTGGGACGTGGCCTTCTATTCGGGCAAGCTGCGCAAGGCGAAATTCGGGTCCGAACTGGGGCGCATGCGCAACTACCTGCTTTTCGACAATGTGCTCAACGACGGCGTTTTCTATGTGGCCAACCGTCTTTTCGGAATCACGCTGACGCAGCGCACGGACATTCCCGTTTTCCACCCCGACGTGCTGACCTTCGAGGCGAAAGACGCCGAAGGCCGCCCCCTCGGACTGCTTTATCTGGATTGCTTCGTCCGCAAGGGCAAACGCGGCGGCGCGTGGTGCTCGCGCCTGCGCGGGTATTCATGCGCCGGAGAGCGGGAGGTGCTGCCGCTGGTGACCATCAGCTGCAACTTCTCGCGTGCGGCCGAAGGCAGGCCGAAGCTGCTGTCGACCTCCGAGGTCAAGACCCTCTTCCACGAATTCGGACACGCTCTGGCGGGTTTCCTCTCGCGCGGGCCGTATCCGCAGGTGACGGGCAGCTTCCCGCGCGACATGGTCGAACTGCCCTCGCAGCTGAACGAGCATTGGGCCTGGGAGCCGGAGGTGATGAAACACTACGCCCGCGATTACGAGACGGGGCGTCCGATTCCCGATGCGCTGATCGCGAAGTTCAAGGAGTCGGAGAACTTCCTGAAGGGGCTTTACCTGACCGATTTCTATGCCACCGCGCTGCTCGACCTCGAATGGCACACCGTGCTGCGGCCGGTCGAAGGGTGCGACGTGGCGGCTTTCGAACGGGCGTTCCTGAAACGTTACGACTTCCCGGAGCATACCGCTTTACGCTTCCGGACGACCTATTACAACCACATCTTCGCCAGCAGTTACCCCGCGCAGTACTACTCCTACACGTGGTCGGCGGTGCTGGACACCGATGCCTTCGCGGCATTCACCGGCACGGGCGATATTTTCGATTCCGAAACCGCGCGCCGTTACCGCCGCCATATCCTGACCGAAGCGGGCTATGACGAGCCGATGGCGCAGTACGTGCGTTTCCGCGGCGCCGTGCCCGACGTGAAGCCCCTGATGCGCCGTTACGGGCTGGCGGAATAGCGGCCCGGCGGAATGAACAGCCCCGGCTCATCGGGCCGGGGCTGTTCCGTTCGGTCACTCTCCGATCTTCTTGCGCGGGTGGACCATGTTTTCGGGTTGCAGCACCTTGTGCAACTCCTCTTCGCTCATCAGCTTATGCTCGAGTACGAGGTCGTAGATGCCCTTGCCGGTTTTGAGGGCCTCCTTGGCCAGCATGCTCGACGTTTCGTAGCCCAGATAGGGGTTGAGCGCCGTCACCAGCCCGATGCTGTTAAAGACCATCCGGCGGCAGACCTCCTCGTTGGCCGTGATGCCGGCGATGCACTTCTCGCGCAGCGTGTTCATGGCGTTGATCAGCATTTCGATGCTCTCGAACAGGCAGTGGACGATGATCGGCTCCATGACGTTCAGTTCGAGCTGTCCGGCTTCCGATGCGATCGTCACGGTGAGGTCGTTGCCGATCACGCGGAACGCTACCTGGTTGACGACTTCGGGGATCACGGGGTTGACCTTGCCCGGCATGATCGACGATCCCGGCTGGCGCGGCGGGAGGTTGATCTCGTTCAGCCCGCAGCGGGGACCCGACGAGAGCAGCCGCAGGTCGTTGCAGATTTTCGAGAGTTTCACCGCAAGGCGTTTCTGGGCCGAGGAGTTCATAATGAAGGCGCCCGTGTCGCTCGTGGCCTCGATCATGTTCGACGCCTCGACGAGCGGCAGTCCGGTGATCTCGCGCAGGTAACGGGTGCAAAGCCCGGCGTAGTCGGGGTCGGCGTTGATGCCCGTTCCGATGGCCGTGGCCCCCATGTTGATCTCGAAGAAAAGTTTCATGTTGGCCGTCAGCCGCTCGGTCTCCTCGGTGAGGTTGGCGGCGTAGGCTTCGAACTCCTGTCCGAGGGTCATCGGCACGGCGTCCTGAAGCTGCGTGCGGCCCATCTTGATGATGCCGGAGAACTCCTCGCCCTTGGCGTGGAACGCCGCGATGAGTTCGCGCAGCGAGGCCACCAGTTTCTCGATGCTGCGCACCAGTGCGATCCTCACGGCCGTGGGGTAGGCGTCGTTGGTCGACTGCGAGAGGTTGACGTGGTTGTTGGGGTGGCAGAACTGATATTCGCCCTTTTCATGGCCGAGGAGTTCGAGCGCCCGGTTGGCGATCACCTCGTTGGCGTTCATGTTGGTCGACGTGCCGGCGCCGCCCTGCACCATGTCGACGACGAACTGCTCCTCGAGTTTGCCTGCGCGCAGCTCCTCGCAGGCCCGGATGATCGCGTCGGCGATCGCCGGGTCGAGCAGTCCCAGGTCGCGGTTGGCCATCGCGGCGCCCTGCTTGACGTCGGCCAGGGCGCGGATCAGCTCCGGGAAGAAGTTGAGCCGCACGCGGCTGATGTGGAAATTCTCCACCGCGCGCATGGTCTGCACGCCGAAATAATACTCCGCCGGGATTTCCATTTCGCCCAGCAGATCGTGTTCACGACGGGTTTTGCCCGAAAGTCTGATTTCCGTAAAGTCCATGATCGGTATGTTTTTATTAAAGGTACGCAAAAGCGGGGTGGGGTCCAAGCCGAATCGGGCACGGTCCGGTAAGACGTTCCGACATCAAATATAATGCTTTTTCCGCCACTTTGTCAAAACAAAAAATCTTGTTAACTTTGTATTCGCTCCGCGGGGTCGCAGAATTCGGCGGCGGACGAACGCAGAACCGAAAAACAAATAAAGAATATGATTTTAGACTCTCTGAAAAACAGCGCGCTTTACTACGGCGTAAGCCCGCGCATGAAACAGGCTTTCGAACTGATCGCCTCGACCGACTGGACGACGATGGAACCGGGTATTCACGAACTCGACGGCAAGGACATCTACGTCAACGTCATGGAGCGCGAGCTGAAACAGAAGCCCGACGCCAAACTCGAAATCC
>ENA-UESS01000210-UESS01000210.1-human-gut-metagenome-genome-assembly--contig:-NODE-210-length-24308-cov-15.477199_pt1 | contig 24308 bp, 23 predicted proteins | sample MGYA00243004_ERZ508005 | MGnify/ENA primary metagenome ERZ508005 (study PRJEB26167, sample SAMN06115471) | human gut metagenome | host: Homo sapiens | place: China:Guizhou | collected 2016-06-29...
CCCACGGAAGATAACGAGCGCATCCGCCGCCGCCGCGAGTGCCTGAACTGCCACATGCGCTTTACCACCTACGAGGTGGTGGAAACAGTGCCGCTGGTGGTCATCAAAAAGGATAACTCCCGCGAGCCCTTTGACCGGCAGAAGCTGTTCAACGCCATGCTGCGCGCCTGCGCCAAGCGCCCCGTCAGCTACGAAACGCTGGAGCGTGCTGTCAGCAGTATTGAGCAGGCTTTGTTCAGCTCCTACGACCGCGAGATCCCCAGTGTGCGCATTGGCGAGCTGATTATCCTCCAATATCTGTCCGTCCAGCACAAAAGGGATGGTGGCCTGTGTCCGCTTTGCCTCGGTCTACCGCCAGTTTGCGGACGTGGAAAGCTTCCTTGACGAACTGAAAAAGCTTGTGGGCGACCGCAGGGAAAATCAGTAAACTATAACTTAAAAAGGACACTGCACGAAACACTGTGCAGTGTCCTTTTTTGCTCATCTTATACCAGCCGCCGGGCAAGCCATTCCAGCCGCTCTACCTCCACCTGTGCGCGGCGCAACTCACCCAGAGCCTCCTCTGTGGCTTGCTGCTCAAGGTATCCGTCTGCCGCCCGCAGTGCAGCTTCCAGCTCCGTGTAGTCGGCCGTGCGCAGCAGATGGCTCATAGTTTCCCGCATGGTATCGCACAGTTCTGCACCCTCGACAAGCGCCTGCCGCGCGGTGGGGAAGTCCTTCTGCCGTACAGCCTCAAGGGCGCAGTCCAAGTCGGCCGAGATATCCTGTGCAAAGCCCTGCACCCGTCCGCTGCTGTAAAGGGATACTGCCAGCAGCGCCGCCACGATCAGGATACACGCATAGATCCGTTTCATCACTTTCCTCCCGGCTGGCGGCCTTCCTTTTTCAGCAGAAAATAGTCCTCGGTCTCGTTGCCGATAAGCAGTAAGATCTCCTGTGGCAGCACCGTGTTTGCCATGGCGGTTCGTTCCAGCCACGCACGATCTTTGCCGCACCAGTGCAGATTATCCTCCAATATCTGTCCGTCCAGCACAAAAGGGATGGTGGCCTGTGTCTGCTGTACTTTCAACTGTAAATCGGAGAGGGTGGCTGCTTCCTGCTCCGGGCGCAGCGCCGCCGACAGTGTGCCGTTTGTTTCAATTACGGCGTAGGACACCTTGCGCGGGTCGAAGATATCCTTGCCGCGCAGCGCCTCCATCAGGTCGGCGGTGGTCAGCCGCAGCATCCGCAATGCATTCTGATCGATCTGTCCGTCCAAGATCACCGTTTTGGGTCTGCCGGAGAGAAAGTTGAAGAATTTCTGGCTGCGGAAGCTCAGCGCGGAGCCCAGCAGCTCCAGCGCAGCAATGAGAAACAGCGGGATCAGGCTGGCCGTCACCGGAACATCCTCCGATTCAATGGAGATGGACGCCAGATTGGAGATCAGGATGGTGGACACCAGTTCTTCGGGCTGCAGTTCCCCCAGCTGACGCTTGCCCATCAGCCGCATGGCAAACAGCACGCACAGGTAGATCAAAATCGTGCGGAAGATCAACAACTTCATCGTGGAAACCTCCTGTCGGCACCCGCCGGTATGGAACCGGCTCCGGGCGGGCATACTGCTGTGCAAAGGAGTGGATGTTGTGTGCAGCAGTTGTCGTTGCATCTGGCCGAAAATCTGGCAGAGCTGGACGCCCGGTTCGGTGCCTCTGCGGATTATTATGCCAAGGAAATCATGATTTATCATTGCCGGGGCTGCATTGTGCTGTTTGACGGCATGGCCAGTCTGGATTCACTATGGGAGCTGCTGTTGGACGCGGCCAGTCGGCAGGCGCTGCAGCAGCCCTGCCCATGCACCGGGCAGGAAGTGTATGAGCGCATCCTGCATGGTTCCGCTTCCCCGGCCGAGAGCACCCCGGTGGAGGATCTGCCGGATCTTGTCAAGCGGTTAACGGCAGGCATGGCAGTGCTGCTGCTGGATGGCTGCGCGAAAGGCATTGCCTTTTCGGTGCAGGCCCTCAAGTATCGCTCGGTGGACGAGCCGGAAGGAGAGGGCAACCTGCGCGGCTCGCGGGAAGGCTTTGCCGACCTGCTGCGGGTGAATCTGAGCCTGTTGCGTCGTCTGGTCCGTACCGATGATCTGGTGTTGGAGGTGGCGCAGGCCGACACCGCCGCAGGGACAGAGTACGCTATTTGCTACTGCAGGGGCAAAGCAGACCCTGCCATGGTGCGACAGGTGCGGCAGACCCTTGCCGCTGCAAAGCCGGAGCTGCTGCTGGACAGCAGCTATTTTGTACCGTGGCTTCTGCCCAGCCGGGCACGGCTGTTCACTCCGGTCAGCTACACCCAGCGCCCGGCGGCGGCTTCGGCCAAACTATGTGAGGGCCGCATTGTAGTGCTGGTCAACGGCAGCCCGTCGGCCATGGTGCTGCCGGCGCTCTTCTGTGAAAACTTTGAATGCTTGGACGACTACGCGTCCACTGCTGTGTTCGCCTCCTTCTTGCGGGTGCTGAACTATGCTTCCTTTTACCTCACGGTCTTTCTGCCGGGGGCGTTCGTTTGTCTGGCGGTCTATCTGCCAGAGCTGATCCCGCCCCAATTGCTGTATAAGATCGAAGCCGCCGAAAAGGCTACGCCGCTGCCCTTGTTTGCAGAAATGCTGCTGGTCATCCTGCTGCTGGAAGTTATCCGGGAGGCCGGGCTGCGGATGCCGCAGTCGCTGGGGCATTCGGTCAGTCTGGTGGCCGCCCTCATTCTGGGCGATGCCGCCATTGCCACCGGCCTGATGAGCACCCCGGTCATCTTTGTGGCCAGCATTACGTCCATTGCGGTGTTCGTCACGCCCGCTTTGTACGAACCGGCCACCCTGCTGCGCATCGGCGTAGTGGTGGCTGCGGGGCTTGCCGGGCCGGTGGGACTGGCCGGGGCTTTTTTTGTGCTGCTGCTCAGCCTGTCCGGCACCGGGATGCTGGGGGTGCCGTATCTTGCGCAGCATCCGTTCCCGCAAAGCCCGCTGGCCGAGGACGGCGTCATCCGGCGCAACTATCGGCACCTGTCCCGCAAGGGGTTCAACATCTGGCAAAAACGGAGGCCCCGCGCATGAATAAAACGCAGGACAAATTTTCATTGCCGGCAGTGACCCTCAGCATCTTTGCTGCGGCGGCGGCAGAGCGTCTGCCGGTATGCAGTTCGTCCCGGGCACTCCTCTGGCAGGAGGTGCTGGCTGCAGTACTGCTGATGATACTTTCTGCTTTGGCCAGTCGGTTTTGGCAGTCCGGCCCGCCAAAGTCTGCCGCCTGGGCAGCTGCATTTTGCCTGCAGGTCTGGCTGATGGCAGAACTGGCCGGAACATTCTGGAAGGCTCTGCAAGTCTGCCGGGAAGAGTTTTCTTCGCTGGCATTGCTGGGGTTTTTGCCGCTGCTGCTTTGGGCGGGCTGGCAGATGCCTGCCCGCGCATGGGGTGCCCCGGCGCAGGTGTTGTGGTGGTTTGTGGCGGTGGGAAGCGCGGTGTGTCTGATGGGGCTGTCCCGGCAGATGCACTGGGCCGGGTTGTTTGCGCAGGCTGCGCCGCAGAGCACGGCATTCACCGTTCCGGTCTATGCGGAATACTTTGCGGTACCGCTGCTCTGCGGCCGGGGGCAGCGGCGTGGTGTCTGCCTGCCCATTCTCACAGCCCTTGTACAAACGGCGGCAACGCTTGGCATGGCACTGGTGTTCGGTCGGACATACCCGGCGCGGGAATTGCTGCGTGCATGGAGCACCGGGACATTTTCCCGGCTGGACGCGGCGCTGCTGCTGGTCTGGCTGACCTGCGCGATTTTTCGCATCGGGGTGCTGTGCACGGCCGTCCGGATGCTGGGGCAGGAGTACGCCATACAAAAGCGAAAGGAAGTGCGGCAATGAAGCGGCGATGGGCCAGAATTCTGCTTTATGCGGTGCTTGTCGGTTGGTGCCTGCTGTTCCTGCGCTGTGAGACCACTGAAAAAAGTATGATACGGGTGGTTTATCTGGAACAGAAGGAACAGACCTGGTCGGTGGGGCTTTTGTATCAGTCACCGGAAGCGGCAGCCGACGCAGCCGATGCCTCAGCCGCACTGCGCATCGCCGATGGCCGAGGGCAGACATTGGAAACAGCCCTTGCCGCTGCCGAAGGAACTTTGCCGCAGACGGCCGATTACCGCCTGTGCGATTATGTACTGTTCCCAGAGCAGACGGAGGATGCCGTGCTGGCAGCTTATGAGAATCTGGTGCTGGAACGCGGCTGCGGGCGCACAGCGGCCCGACTTTCCTGCACAGAATTCGATCTGGAAACACTCTTGCAGTCGTGCGGAAAAACGGAGACGCTGCCCGACAAACTGCTGGACAAACTCAAAGCGGGATCGGCGGCAATGCCCCGGCTGTATGCACACGAGGAAAGCATGCTGCTTCCTGTGCTTTGTTTGCCCGAAGCACAGGAAGGGAAAGTGATGGTTTCCGGCAGCGGGGCCTTCCGCACCGGGAGCGGTGCGGTGCAGCGCCTGACAGAAAACGAGACAGAGGCGTTTCTTCTGCTGACGGGCACACCGGGCAAACGAACCTTCTGGCTGCAAGGAAAGCGTGTAACCATCCGGCGGTGCACCGTCTCAGTTGCTCTCCGGAAGCAGATGACCACCCTGCGTCTGGACTGCCAGACGGCCTACGGCACGCCGCAGCCGGATGCGGCACAGCGTCAACAGTTGGAAGAACTTTGCCTTGGGGTGGTACGTTCCTGCTGGCGGCAGGGGACAGACCTGCTGCATCTGCAGGAGCACAGTCTGCTGCGCACAGGCTCTCCCGACGGGTTTGACCCAACAAAAAACGCCTGCCCGCAGCTGCAGGCAGACGTTGTATTTCTGGGTGCTTGAAAAATCAGGATGCCGTGGGGAAGGTGACCGTGATGGTCGTGCCGACGTCCACCTGACTTTCCAGCTTGATGCGGGCCCCGTGGATGAGGGCAATGTGCTTGACGATGGCCAGCCCCAGACCGGTGCCGCCGGTGGCCTTGCTGCGGCTCTTGTCCACCCGGTAGAAGCGCTCGAACACACTGCTCTGCGACTCGCGCGGGATGCCGATGCCGTTGTCGGTCACGGTCAGGCTGCAATGGCCGTCCCGGGTGCATGCTGTCACGATCTGAACCTTGCCGCCGGGGCGGTTGTAGCGGATGGCGTTGTCACACAGGTTCTGGCACAATTCATCCAACAGATTGCGATTGCCCCGCACCGGTGCGCTCTCGCCCAGATAGGTCAGGGTGATGTAGGCGTGGCGGGCGTTCAGCTTCTGACGTTCCACACACTCCTTGACCACGTCCAGCAGGTCCACGACCTCCATTTCCGGCATGGAAGAGGTCTCGGAGGCGTTGTCCAGGCTGGACAGCTGCAGGATATCGTTCACCAGCTGGATCATCCGGCTGGCTTCGCCATGGATCTTCTGGGCAAAACCGGGCACATCCTCCGGCTTGGCGATGCCGGTCTCGATCAGTTCCGCATACCCGGAAATGCTGGTCAGCGGGGTCTTGAGCTCGTGGCTCACATTGGCGGTGAAATCCTGCCGCATCTTCTCGTTGTTTTCCCGCAGGATGCGGTCGGCATGGATGCTCTCGGCAAAGGGGATCAGTTCCTTGTACGGGACCTTATCCTGAATGTGGTCCAGATCCTCGGTCATGTTCAGCACCGGCTGCACAAGGGCGCGGGTGAGCAGGGTGGATAGGATCGCGGCAGCCAACATCAGGGCAACGCAGCTCAGCACGATGGCCGGCAGGGCTCCGTCGTAGACCGACCACACCGTTTCGGCGTCCTGCGCCACGCGCAGGATGTTGCCGCCGGGCAGCTGCACGGCATAATAATAGGTCTCATATCCCATGGTCTGGGAATCACGGATGTCCTTGCCGATGCTGCCCTGCAGTGCCTGCACGATCTCCGGACGGGTAAGATGGTTCTCCATGGGCTGATCGGTGGCAGACTCAAAGATCACGTCGCCGTCCGGGGAGATCAGCGTAATGCGCAGGTCGCCGGTCACAAAGAAAGAAAGCTGCTGCGGCTCGCTGGTCAGGTCATACCCGGCACGGATGAGATCGCTCTCTTTTTCCAGGTCATCCCAGGCCTGGGCGGTAAAAGCCCGGTGAAAGACAAAGATGCACAGTGCTGCGGTGAACAGCAGCCCCAGAAAGCCCATGAGGAACAGCCGGTAGCTGATTTTTTCTTCCATGCTGTGCGGCTTCATTCGTCTCCAGCCTCCTCGTCATCGGCCAGCTTGTAGCCCACCTTGCGGATGGTGCCAATGTAGCGTCCGGCATCGCCCAGCTTTTTGCGCAGGGTGCGGATGTGCATGTCCACGGTGCGGCTTTCCACCGAAATGTCGGTGCCCCACACCACCTGCAAAATCGTCTCGCGGGTCACCACAAGGTTGGTGTTCTCCAGCAGAAGGCGCAGCAGGCTGTATTCTTTGTAGGTCAGTTCGACAGGCTGGTTGTTCACCGTCACGCTGTGACGTGCATTGTCCAGCAGGATCTCATGGAAGCTGAGCACATTGGGCCGTGCCTCCGGAGCCGCCCGGCGCAGAGAAGCACGCACCCGGCTGAGGAACTCCATGATGCCGAACGGCTTGGAAATGTAGTCGTCGGCACCGCAGTCCAGCCCGCGCACGGTGTCCAGCTCGCTGGATTTGGCCGTGACCATGATGATGGGCAGCCGGTGCAGGGAAGGGGTGTTGCGCAGCTTTTTCAGGATGGAGAACCCATCCTCGCCGGGCAGCATCACGTCCAGGATCACAAGCTCCGGGGCTTCGGTGCGCATGGCCTGCCAGAACGGTTCGGAACTGGCAAAGCTGGCCACTTCATAACCGTTGGACTGCAGGGCATACTGCTCCAGCTCACGGATGGCGTCATCATCTTCTACGATATAGATCATTTGTCAAATTCCTCCGCAGATTGATTGTCCGGGAAGAGATACCGCTCCCGGTATTTGTCCAGCCGACGATGAAATTCTTCGCTCTCCTTGGTATCTTTGCCGTGACGCAGATCGTTGAGGTAAGCGTGGGTGTCAAAACTGTCCTGTGCTACCTCGATCTGGGCAACAGCCACATTGCTGCAGTGGTCGCACACACGCTCGTAGTTGGTCAGCAGATCGTCCAGCACAAAGCCGTACTCAATGGAGCAGCTGCCGGTCTGCAGGCGGGCGATGTGGTGTGCCTTGATGGCACGCACCAGCTCGTTGACCACAGCTTCCAGCGGCTCTACCTTGCTGGCCAGGTGCAGGTCTCCCTTGCGGAAGGCGTCGGTGGTGCGGCTCAGGATATCCTGCACGGCATCTTCCAGCACCTGCAGCTCCTCTTGTGCGTCCTTGGAAAATTCAATGTTCTTCTGGTGCATTTCCTCCGCGGATTCCAGCAGGTTGACCGAGTGGTCACTGATGCGCTCGAAATCGCTGATGGTGTGCAGCAGGGTATTCACGCTCTGGCTGTCGGCGTGGCTCAGCTCGCGGCCGGACAGCTTGACAAGGTAGGTGCCCAGAGCGTCCTCATAACGGTCCACGGTGCTTTCCTCGTCACGCACCTTCTGGGCCAGCTCGTCGTTCCACTGGTGGGTCAGGCTCATGGCCTGCACCACGCCCACGCGGGCCAGCTCTGCCATGTCGGCGGTGGCGCTGCGGGCGCGCTCCACGGCCACAGCCGGGGTGTTCAGCAGACGTTCATCCAGCAGGGCAAAGCTCTCTTTTTCCGGGGAGTCCGGGATGGTGAGGATGGCCAGCTTTTCCAGCCCGTTGGCAAAAGGCAGCAGGATAAGGGTGGCCAGGATGTTGAAGGCGGAGTGCACCACGGCGATGCCCCAGGCTTCAATGGTGGAATCCACAAAGGCAAAATGGCACACGGCGTTCAGACCGTAGAAACCAAACAGGAAGATGGTCACGCCGATGATGTTGAAGTACAGGTGCACCATGGCGGCCCGGCGGGCGTTCTTGGTGGCACCCACCGAGGAGATCAGCGCTGTGACACAGGTGCCGATGTTCTGGCCCATGATGATTGGGATGGCACTGCCGTAGGTGATCACGCCGGTGGCGCTCAGTGCCTGCAGAATGCCCACACTAGCGCTGGAACTCTGGATGATGCCGGTGACCAGTGCGCCTACCAGCACACCAAGGATGGGGTTGGAGAAGCGGACGAACAGGCTGGTGAACCACTCTTCGCCCTGCAGCGGCAGCACTGCGTTGGACATGGTGGTCATGCCGGTCATCAGCACGGCAAAGCCGATGAGGATGGTGCCCACACCTTTTTTCTTCTCACTCTTACACATATACAGCAAAATGCCGATAAATGCAAGCAAAGGACTGAAAGAAGTGGGTTTGAGCATCTTGATCAGCACACTGTCGCCCTGCAGACCCGAAAGGCTCAGGATCCAGCTGGTGACGGTGGTGCCCACGTTGCTGCCCATGATCACGCCGATGGCCTGATGCAGCTCCATGATGCCGCTGTTGACAAAACCGACCACCATGACGGTGGTGGCGCTGGAGCTCTGGATGATGGCCGTTACGCACAGACCCAGAAAGAAACCTTTGAGCGGGCTGTCGGTCAGCTTGCTCAGGATCTTCTGCAGCTGGCCGCCGGCCTGCTTTTCCAGCGCCTTGCCCATGATGTCCATGCCGAACAGGAACAGGGCCAGGCCGCCCAGCAGAGAAAAGACATTGAAAATAGTCATAAGGATTTTCCTCACTTTGATTTGACGTGTTTTCTTCCGAGTTTCAGTATAGTGGATGCATTGTAAAATCCGAAACCGAGCAAATGTAAAATCCATGTAAATGTAAAATCTTTTTGCAGGAAGCCCGGACAGACCTCTTCGCAGCAGCGTGCCTTGGCCCGCAGGATAGAAAAAGATGGGAACAGGCGTTGTAATCGTCCGGATTTTTTACTATAATAAAAAGAAGAAGGATGCCGGCGCACAGCCGGGCACAAGAACACAGGAGGAACAAGGATGGGTACGTTCAACGTCTCGCTCAAAACGCTGACCGAGCGCGTCAGCCTGGAGGTAGTCTATACCCCCAAAGAACTGGACCAGATCAATGTTGAGATTGCAGAGGTCAACCGTCCGGGTCTGTTTCTGGCCGGATACTATGACTATTTTGATAAACTCCGTCTGCAGATCATGGGTCTGGCAGAGATGAATTTTCTGTCCGGACTCTCGGCCGAAAAGCGCTACGAGGCGCTGGAACAGCTGTTCCGCCAGCAGCCGCCGGCCGTTATCGTGGGCCGCAGCGAAGAGTTGGAACCGTTCCCGGAGATGCTGGAGCTGGCCAAAAAGCACAGCGTGGCGCTGCTGCGCTCCAACGAGACGACCTGCACCCTGATGGGCAGCCTGATCAGCGTGCTGAACCTGGAGCTGGCTCCCCGCATCACCCGGCACGGCGTGCTGGTGGAGGTGTACGGCGAGGGCATCCTGATCCTGGGCGACAGCGGCATCGGCAAGAGCGAGCTGGCCATTGAGCTGGTCAAGCGCGGGCACCGTCTGGTGGCCGACGATGCGGTAGAGCTGCGCAAGGTATCCAACCGGCAGATCATGGGCACCGCTCCGGAGAATATCCGCCACTTCATTGAGCTGCGCGGCATTGGCATCGTCAATGTGGCCCGGGTGTTCGGTGTGGGTGCAGTCAAGCTGAGCGAGAGCCTGGACCTGGTGGTCCAGCTGGAAGCCTGGGACCCCACCAAGAATTACCAGCGTACGGGTCTGGAAAACGAATATTACGACATTCTGGGCGTCAGCATTCCCAGCACCAGCATTCCGGTCTCGCCCGGACGCAACCTTGCTGTGGTGCTGGAAACCGCGGCCATCAACAACCGCCAGAAAAAGATGGGTTACAATGCGGCCAGGGAGCTGCTGATCCGTCTGGGGCTGGACGATAAACTGGACTAAAGGAGCACGCACCATGGAACAACTCAAGCAGCAGCTGCAGGCGGCTGGAATCCTTTATAAAGAAAACGAGCCGCTCTCGGCACACTGCACTTTCCGCATTGGCGGCCCGGCCGACCTGTTTGTGATGCCGCGGGATGAAGATCAGCTTTGTCAGGCCGTTCAGTTCTGCAAACAGGCGGAGATCCGCTATTACCTGCTGGGCAATGGCAGCAACATCCTGTTTGCAGACGAGGGCTTTCGAGGAGCAGTCATTGATGTTTCTGCCGAAGCAGAAGGAATGGGACTGTCAATTTATCAGAATGCCGACGGCGATTATATTTCGGCACCGGCAGGTCTGAAACTTTCCGAGCTGTGCAAGTTTGCCCTCCAGCACGGCTACACCGGGCTGGAATTTGCCTATGGCATCCCCGGCACGGTGGGCGGTGCCGTCTACATGAACGCCGGTGCTTACGGCGGCGAAATGAAGGATGTGCTGGATGCCGTCAGCTATCTCACCGCCGACGGCCGCTGGGTGGACAGTGAAGCGTCCGAGCTGGATTTTTCCTACCGGCACAGCGCGTTTGAAGAGAATGATGCCTGCATCCTTGGCGCAGTGTTCCACCTGGAAAAAGGCGACCCGGATGCCATCAAGGCCCGGATGAACGAGCTGATGCAGAAGCGCATCGACAAACAGCCGCTGGACAAGCCCAGCGCCGGCAGCACCTTTAAGCGCCCGGCGGGCGCTTTTGCGGCGGCCCTCATCGACCAGTGCGGCCTGCGGGGTTACCGCCATGGCGGTGCCGCCGTAAGCGACAAGCACTGCGGTTTTGTGGTGAACCTGGGCGGTGCCACCTGTGCCGATGTGCTGGCTTTGTGCGACGAAGTGCGCGCCATTGTAAAGGAAAAGACCGGCTACGATCTGGAAAAAGAGATCCGGGTCGTGAAATAAGATAGATTCAAAAAGGAGCGGGATCGGATCCATGGAACTGTTGATCGTCAGCGGACTTTCCGGTGCAGGAAAGTCGGTTGCTATGAATGCGCTGGAAGATATCGGTTATTTCTGCATTGACAACATCCCGGCGGCACTTCTGCCCAGCATCACGGCCTTTTCCAAGGCGGGCGATAACCAGCTGGAACGGGTGGCGCTGTGTATGGATGTGCGCGGCTGCCGCACGCGGGAAGAGATCGAACAGGCGCTGCAGCAGCTGGATGAGCAGAAAAAACCCTACAAGATCCTGTTCCTGGATGCGCCGGACGAGGTGCTCATGCGCCGCTACAGCGAGACCCGCCGCCGTCACCCCATCAGCATCGCGGAGGGACTGTCCACCCGGGATGCTTTCCTGAAGGAACGTCAGATTCTGGAGCCGCTGCGGTCGCGGGCCAATTACACCATCAACACGGCATTGCTCTCGACTGCACAGAACAAGGAACGCATCTGCGACCTTTTCCTGAAAAATGGCGGTGCAAAAAGCGCCATGCGGCTTACCATCATGTCCTTCGGGTTCAAGTTTGGTCTGCCGCCGGAGGCGGATCTGGTACTGGATGTACGCTGCCTGCCGAACCCCTTCTATGTGCCGGAGCTCAAACACAAGACCGGCCTGGATCAGGAAGTGGTGGACTTCGTCATGAACCACCCGGAGGCAAAGCAGCTGCTGGATCGGTATGAGCAGTTTTTGCAGGTGGCACTGCCGCTCTATGTCAAAGAAGGCAAGAGCCAGCTGACCATCGCGGTGGGCTGCACCGGCGGCAAGCACCGCTCCATTACTTTTGCGCGCAAGATCGCGGAGTACTGCACATCCCTCGGCTACGAGCCGGGTGTCCAGCACCGCGATGCCATGCGCTGACCAGAATTGAGGAACCACTATGAGCTTTGCATCCCGTGCACGGGAGGAGATCGCACAACGCAGCCTGCAGAAGGACTGCTGCGTGCGTGCGGCAGCGTATGGCTTTGCCTGCTTTGCCAAATATTTTGATAAAGGGGGACTGGTGCTCCAGACCGAGCAGCCCCACACAGTGCAGCTGGCCCGGGAACTTTTTGCCCGCTGCGGTGTGCAGGGGGACGTTCTGGAAAAGCAGCGCCCCAGCGGCGTACTGTATGAGTTCAACATCCGGGAGCCGGAACAGGTGGCGCGGATGCATGAACTGTTCGGCACCACCGGCAGCGAGACGAGCCTGCAGATCGACCCCGCCCTGATCCGCTGTCAGACCTGCGTCAGTGCATACATTGGCGCAGCTTTTTTGTGCAGCGGCACCGTCACAGACCCGCAGAAGGAGTACAATCTGGAGTTCCTGACCGCGCGCACCAATCTGGCCCGGGACTTTGAAGCCCTGCTGGCTGAGCATGAATTTGCCCCGCACCGCACCCGCCGCAACGGCGTGAACCTGGTCTACGTCAAGAACAGCGCCAATCTGGAACGACTGCTCCGCTTTATGGGGGCAGCCGGTGCGGCAGAGGAGATCCATGCACAGAAAGCCTTCAAGCAGGTGCGCAACCAGACCAACCGACAGACCAACTGCGACACGGCCAACCTTGGCAAAACGGCCCGGGCCAACGCCCAGACCCTCAGGGCCATCCGGTATCTGCAGGAAAACGATGCATTGGAAACACTGCCGGAGGTGCTGCAGCAGGCGGCAGCAGTACGGCTGCAATACCCCGACTTATCGCTTACCGCGTTGTGCGGCTGCTTTGACCCGGCGGTGAGCAAATCCGGCCTTTCGCACCGGATGAAAAAATTGGAAGCGTTGGCAGACGCCCTGCGGCAGCGCGTGGAAAAAGGACAGGAGGCAGAGCCTTGAGCGAAATCAGCGAAAACAACCACTTGGGCAGAGACTTTGTCCACCTGCACATCCATACGGAATACAGTCTGCTGGACGGTGCCTGCCGCATCGACCAGCTGATGGACCGCGTCAAGGAATGCGGCCAGACCGCCATTGCCTGCACCGACCACGGCGTCATGTACGGCTGTGTGCAGTTCTATAAGGCAGCCAAAAAGGCGGGCATCAAGCCCATCATCGGCTGTGAAGTCTATGTGGCTACCCGCACCCGTTTTGACAAGGTGAACAAGATCGACGGCAACAACCATCTGATCCTGCTGTGCAAGAATGAGACCGGCTACAAAAACCTGATCAAGATGGTCTCGGCAGCGTTCGTGGAGGGCTTTTATTCCAAGCCCCGCGTGGACAAGCAGCTGTTGGAACAGTATCACGAGGGCCTGATCTGCCTGTCGGCCTGTCTGGCCGGTGAGGTGCCGCAGGCCATTCTGGCCGGGGACTACGAGCGGGCCAAGGCCACGGCCTTGTGGTATCGGGATTTGTTCGGAGAAGGCAATTATTACATCGAATTGCAGGACCATGGGCTGGAAGAGGACAACATCGTTCTGCCGCAGCTCATCAAGCTGGCGCGGGAAACCGGCATCCCCATGGCGGCCACCAATGACTCCCACTATCTGCGCAAGGAAGATGCCAAGATGCAGGCCATCCTGCTGTGCATCCAGACCGGCAAGACCATTCAGGATGCTGACCGCATGGAGTTCCAGACCGACGAATTTTACGTCAAGACTACAGATGAAATGTACGACCTGTTCTCCATGGTGCCGGAAGCCTGCGAAAACACGGCGAAAATTGCAGAACAGTGCAACTTTGACTTTGAGTTTGGCCACACCAAGATTCCTTATTATAAAGCCCCGGACGGCATGGATAATCAGGCATTCTTTGAAAAGCTCTGCTGGGAGGGTCTTGAACGCCGGTACGGGCCCAATGTCCCGCAGGCCAACAAGGACCGCCTGAGCTATGAGATCGGCGTGGTCAAAACCATGGGCTACACCAACTACTACCTTATCGTCTGGGACTACATCAATTACGCCAAAAGTCAGGGCATCCCGGTGGGCCCGGGCCGTGGTTCCGGTGCAGGCAGCATTGCGGCCTACAGCGTAGGCATCACGGATATCGACCCCATCCGGTACAATTTGATCTTCGAGCGCTTCCTGAACCCGGAGCGCGTCAGTATGCCCGATTTTGACGTGGACTTCTGCTACGAGCGTCGGCAGGAGGTCATTGATTACGTCAATCGGAAATACGGGGCCGATCATGTGGCGCAGATCGTTACCTTCGGTACCATGGCGGCCCGCAACGCCATCCGCGATGTGGGCCGTGTGATGGGTATCCCGTATCAGCAGGTGGACGTGGTGGCAAAACTGGTGCCCATGGAGCTCAAGATGACCCTGAAACGGGCACTGGAAGTTTCCACCGAGCTGAAAAAGCTCTATGACACCGACCCGCAGGTCACCGAGCTCATCGACACCGCCCTGAAGGTGGAGGGCATGCCGCGGCATGCGTCCACCCATGCGGCGGGCGTGGTCATCACGCCGGAACCTACCGACTACTATCTGCCGCTGGCCACCAACGACGGCCTGCCGGTGACCCAGTTCAACATGACCGAGATCGAGGAACTAGGCCTGCTGAAGATGGACTTTCTGGGTCTGCGCACCCTGACCGTTATCCGCGATGCGGAAACGGCGGTGCAGAAGCATCACCCGGAGTTCTCCATCCAGAAGCTGGATTATGACGACCCGGAGACCTATAAAATGCTGGGACAGGGCGACACCGAGGGTGTGTTCCAGCTGGAATCTTCCGGCATGAAGCAGGTGCTTGTAGGCCTGCAGCCGCAGAACCTGGAAGATGTCATCGCTCTGATCAGCCTGTACCGTCCCGGCCCCATGGACTCCATCCCAACCTATCTGCGCAACCGCCACGAGCCGGACAAGATCAGTTACAAGACCCCGCAGCTGGCCCATATCCTGGATGTGACCAACGGCTGCATCGTCTATCAGGAACAGGTCATGCAGATCTTCCGGGAGCTGGCGGGCTTCTCCTTCGGGCAGGCCGACAACGTCCGCCGTGCCATGAGCAAAAAGAAGCGCGCTGTGATGGAGGCTGAGCGGGAGCACTTCGTGCACGGCTGCACCGAGCCGGGCCACGAGTGCCCCGGCTGTGTGGCCAACGGCATTTCGGAAAAGGTCGCCAACGAGATCTACGATGAGATGTCCAGTTTTGCTTCTTACGCATTCAACAAGAGCCATGCGGCCTGCTACGCCTATGTGGCATTCCAGACCGCTTACCTCAAGTGCCATTACCCCAGCGAATTCATGGCCGCCCTGCTGACCAGTGTGCTGGACAACACGGACAAGGTCATCGAGTATTCCGGCGAGTGTGCCCGCCTTGGCATCAAGGTCCTGCCGCCGGATGTGAATGTTTCGGGCGGCGGCTTTACGGCGGACGAGAACGGCCAGATCCGCTTCGGCCTGAACGCGGTCAAGAACGTGGGCCGTAACCTGATCGAGAATGTGGTGCGGGAGCGCCGGAACAAGCCCTATACCAGCCTGTATGACTTCTGCAAGCGGATGCACGGCAACGAATTGAACCGCCGGGCGGTGGAGTGCCTGATCAAGGCCGGTGCCTTTGACCGGTTGGGCAACAACCGTCACAGCCATGTGGAAGCCGTGGAGGGCATCCTGAAAAGCATTGAGACCGACACCCGCCGCAATCTGGACGGCCAGCTGGACCTGTTTTCGGTGATGAGCGGGGGAGAGCAGGACGCCGCACAGGAGGACCGCTATGAGATCCGCCAGCTGCCGGAGTACAGTCACACCGAGCTGCTCCAGCAGGAAAAAGAGGTCAGCGGCCTGTATCTGTCCGGTCATCCGCTGGATGCCTACCGGGAAAAATCGGCCCGCATCGGTTCCCATACCATCAAGGACCTCACCGGCGAGGATGCCCATGTGACGGACGGCGAGCGGGTGCGTGTGGTCTGTGCGGTGGTCAAGAACCGCATGATGACCACCAAGTCCAACAGTATGATGGCCTTTACCAGCGTGGAAGATCTGACTGGCACCATGGAAGTGATCGTGTTCCCCAAGGTGCTGGACACCTTCCGCGATGCTATCCGCGAAAATGCGGTCGTGGTCATCGACGGACGCCTGTCGGTGCGGGAGGACGAAGCCTCCAAGCTGTTGGCGGACAGCATCGTGCCCATTGACAGCTACGATCCCACCCGCCCGCAGAACGGCCGCCCGGACCCGGTCAAGGCGGCGGCAAAGCGGCTGTATATCCGTCTGCCGTCCCGCAGCTGCCCGCAGTATGCCAAGGTGATCAATCTGCTGGGCATCTTTGACGGCAATATGCCGGTGATCCTGTATCTGGAAGACACAAAACAGAAGCTGGCGGCCCCCCGGCAGCTGTACACTTCCGGGCATCCGCTCTTCTTTGAAGAACTGGAAAGACTGGTGGGCGCAGAGAACATTGCAACAAAATGACATTTCTGTGCACGAATCTCTATAGGTCGGAAGGGCTCAAAATGGGTCCGAAATATTTTCAAATGGCTGAGAATGTGTTATAATGTTGAAAGGCAAGTCTTAACAATTCTTTACGATGCAAACACTGAGCGGCGTAATGAAGAAGGGCGCTGGCTCATGGGTGAATGAAGAAACAAATTGGAGGGAATCTCTCGTATGGAAAAGCAAATCAAAACGATTGGCGTGCTCACAAGCGGCGGCGATGCTCCTGGCATGAATGCTGCCGTGCGCGCTGTGGTCCGTACCGGCTTGCACAAAGGTTACCGCATGATCGGCATTCAGCGTGGTTACAACGGCCTGCTGAACGGCGAATGCTTTGAAATGAACCTGCGCAGCGTCTCGAACATCATTTCGGCCGGCGGTACCATTCTGTACACTGCCCGCTGCCTGGAGTTCAAGACCAAGGAAGGCCAGGACCGCGGTGCTGCCAAGTGTCGTGAGCTGGGCATTGACGCACTGGTCGTCATTGGCGGCGATGGTTCTTACCGCGGCGCACGCGAGCTGGCACACCGCGGCATCCCGATGATTGGCCTGCCCGGCACCATCGACAACGACATTGCCTGCACCGAGTACACCATCGGCTATGATACAGCCATGAACACCGCTCTGGAAATGATCGACAAGCTGCGCGACACCACCCAGAGCCACGACCGCTGCAGTGTGGTCGAGGTCATGGGCCGCAACGCCGGTTACATTGCCCTGAACGTTGCCATCGCCTCCGGTGCTATGGCTGTCCTGCTGCCGGAGAAGGAATTCGACATGCAGCACGACATTCTGGACAAGATCGCTGAGACTCAGAAGACCGGCAAGCGTCACTTCATCATCATCGTTGCCGAGGGCGTGGGCCACGCACAGGAGATCGCAAACGAGATCCAGGCCCGCACCGGCATCGACTCCCGTGCCACCATTCTGGGCCATGTCCAGCGCGGCGGCTCTCCCACTCTGCGTGATCGCGTGAACGCATCCGCCATGGGCTACCAGGCTGTGTGCCTGCTGGAGCAGGGCAAGTACAACCGCATCGTCGGCATGAAGGGCGAGAAGCTGGTGGACTATCCGGTGGATGAAGCACTCGAAATGACCAAGACCCTCGACCCCGTCCTGATCGACGTCTGCAACACCATTTCTATCTGATTTTTCTGCGTTGCATTTCTGGAGCTGTTCTCTTGGCTAGGCTGAGAGGGCGGCTCCTTTTTTGTTGAGTTATAATAGTGTTGCACACGTCGTTTCGATGGCTGCAAAGACCATTGGCATCTGAGCGCGAAAAACGAGAAGGGAAAGATGGAGTTTCTCGTGACTGTGCCTGTGGACGATGCACAGTTTGAGGTGCTGGAACGGCGCTATCAGACCCTGATCGGCTAAAGGAAAAGCCGAGCGCAGAACAGCCGGATCGGCATAGAGAGAAGAGCTTGCACACGGAAAGCGCAGGCTCTTTTTCTTTTGACTTTGCCGGGAGGACCGTAGCGTCTGCATTGAAATTTCTTTGAATGCGGCAAGAATCAATCTGGATATTAACGTCAAGTCTATAAAATTTTAATGACATAAACAGAGAGTATCTTTCAGAATTGATTTAAAATCAACTTGCAAATGCGATATGATACCGATTTCATGCATGAAAAATACGATTTGTATTTTTCCCTTTGCTTTGCAGAGTGCCGCTTGGTGTGGTATACTAGAACCGTACAAAAACGGTGTCCTGTGGGAGCAGTCTCCCGACACAGGTCACCCGGCAGGAGAGTGATTTGTTTGGAACTGGAACAGGCCCAGAAGCGTGTGGAGGAGCTGCGCGCTGTCATTGAAAAGAACAACCGGCTCTATTATGACCAGGATGCCCCGGAGCTGGAGGATTTTGAATACGATGCATTGACCCGGGAACTGAAAGCGTTGGAAGCGCAGTTCCCGCAGCTGATCACGCCGACTTCGCCGACCCAGAAAGTGGGCGGGACTCCCAGCGGGCGCTTTACCAAGGTGACCCATGCGGTCAAGATGGAAAGTTTGTTGGATGCATTTTCGTATGATGAGCTGCGCGACTTTGACCGCCGCGTGCAGGATGCAGGCATCGAACCGGAATATGTGGTCGAGATCAAGATCGACGGCCTTTCCTGCAGTCTGGAGTATGAGAACGGAGAACTCGTCCGGGCGTCCACCCGCGGCGACGGCGTGGTAGGCGAGGATGTGACCCAGAACGTCCGGGCAATCAAACGCATCCCCAAGACGCTGAAAAATGCGCCGGAGTTTCTGGAGGTGCGCGGCGAGGTCTATATGCCGCACGAGGCTTTCCAGAAGCTGTGCGCGGAGCAGGAACTGCAGGGGGCCGCTCCCTTCAAGAACCCGCGCAATGCGGCGGCAGGTTCCCTGCGGCAAAAGGATGCAAAGATCACCGGAAGCCGCGGCCTGTCCATTTTTGTGTTCAACGTCCAGCAGATCCGCGGGAAGGAACTGACCCGCCATTCGGACAGCCTGGACTACCTCAAGAGCCTTGGTCTGCCGGTCTCGCCGCGCTACCATGTGGTACACGACATTGAGCAGGCCATTGCAGAGATCGAGCAGATCGGGCAGAACCGTTCCAAGCTGGATTTTGATATGGACGGTGCGGTCATCAAGGTAAACGATTTTGCCCAGCGGGAACAGATGGGTTCCACCAACAAATTCCCGCGCTGGGCCATCGCCTTCAAGTACCCGCCGGAGGTCAAGGAAACCACCCTGCGCAGCATCGAGGTGGCCGTGGGCCGCACCGGTGTCCTGACCCCCACGGCCTGCTTTGATCCGGTCTTTCTGGCCGGCACGACCGTGGCGCGCGCCACCCTCCATAATGAGGACTTTATCCGGCAATTTGGTCTGTGCATCGGTGACACTATTCAGGTGCGCAAGGCCGGCGATATCATCCCGGAAGTGATCGGGGTCACCCGCCGCGCCGAGGACGCTCAGCCCTACGAGATGCCGACGGTTTGTCCGTCCTGCGGCGCACCGGTGGTGCATCTGGAGGACGAGGCGGCGCTGCGCTGCGTGAACCCGGAGTGTCCGGCACAGGCTTTGCGCAACATCATTCATTTTGCGTCCCGGGATGCCATGGACATCGACGGTCTGGGCACGGCTGTGGCAACGCAGCTGGTGGAGAAAGACATGGTGCATTCGGCGGCAGACATCTATGCGCTTAGCCGGGAACAGCTGCTGACGCTGGACAAATTCAAGGAGAAAAGCGCGGACAATCTGCTGAACGCCATCCAGCGCTCAAAAGAGAACGATCTGGACAAGCTGCTGTTTGGCTTTGGCATTCGCAACATCGGTGACAAGGCGGCGGCATTGCTGGCAGAACATTTCGGTTCGTTGCAGGCCATCCGGGAAGCAGATGCCGCTGCCATCAGCGAGATCGACGGCTTTGGCGGTGTGATGGCCCAGAGCGTAGTGGAATTCTTTGCGAAGGAAGGCACCACAGACCTTGTGCACCGTCTGGCAGATGCCGGGGTCAACATGCAGTGGAAGGGTGAGCCCAAGGGCGACAAGCTGGCCGGTAAAACGCTGGTGGTTACCGGTACGCTGGAAACACTCTCCCGCAACGAGGCAGAAGCCCTCATCGTCAAAAACGGCGGCAAGGCCAGCGGCTCGGTCTCCAAAAAGACTTCCTATGTGGTCGCCGGTACAGCAGCCGGTTCTAAGCTGACCAAAGCGCAGGCGTTGGGCGTTCCGGTGCTGACCGAAGCTGAATTCCTTGATCTGCTCAAAGAAGAATAATTACAATTTTGCATAGCCTCTGCGGCGTTTCGGGCCGCAGGGGCTTTTTTGTTTGTGTGCGGTTCTAAGCGGGCAGGGACTGCATACACTGGTAACACAAGTTTCGTTGAAAGGAAGTGCCCATTGTGGACGAGTATTACCGCGCGATCCGTCTGTTGCCTGCATGGCTGGCGCAGCCGCTGGCCCGGCTGCCGCAGAATACAGCCGAAAAAGTGCACGAACTGCGGCTGCGGACAGGCTGTGGAATTTGCCTGTCCATTGCCGGGCAGCAGACGACGTTGGACGAGCTGCCGGAATGCCCGCAGACCCTGCGCGGCAGGACGCTGGATGCCCTGCAGATGGACGAGATCCTTTATGTGCTCTGCGGTGGTTCAGTACATACCCATCAGGCCGAACTGGCGCAGGGCTACCTGACCACGGCGTCCGGCTGCCGTGTGGGGGTGGGCGGTCGGTTCGTATTGCGCGGCCCGGAGGATGTTGTGCTGCAGCGTCTTTTGTCGCTGAATTTCCGCATTGCGCGTCCAATTTGTACGGAACTTCCGGCGGAGCTGTGCACCCTTTTGCAGGGACATTTCATCGGGGCACTGTTGGTGGGAGAACCGGACAGCGGCAAGACCACCCTTCTGCGGCAGATCGCCCGGGAACTGGCTGCACAGAAACGGGCCGTGGCTGTGATCGACGAGCGAGGAGAACTTTTTCCGCCGGAGCGGCAGAATGGCGATGCCCTTGACTGCATCAGCGGCCTGCCCAAAGGCCGTGCGGTCCAGATGGCGCTGCGGACGTTGGCTCCGCAGGTGATCCTGCTGGACGAGCTGGGGGACCTGACCGAGGTCGCCGCACTGGAACAGGGCTTTTTCAGCGGGGTGGAGTTTGTGGCCAGCGTCCATGCCGCCACGCTGGAGGACGCTCTGCAAAGGCCGCAGGTGCGGGTTTTACAGCAGCAGGGAGCGCTGCGATTTCTTGTCCTGCTGGAAGGACGCTGTGCACCGGGCCGGATCCGGGAGATCCGGCAGCTTCCGCTGCTATGATGCTGCACATTCTGGGTGCTCTGCTGTTGCCGTTGTGCGGCTGGCTGGCCGGGGATGCCATACAGGCCCGTACGGTACAGCACCTTGCTGCATTGCAGAAATGCCTTGCGCTTCTGGAACGCATCCGGCAGGAGGTCGCGTTCCGCCGGGCAGACCTGCAGCAGCTTTACGCAGAGCTCTGCCGGGAAGGCATACTGGAATCCGGCGCCCGCTGCTTACAGGAGGCCCCACCGCCGGAGGGCCTGACGCGGGAAGAACAGCAGTGCTTCCGGACGTGCATGTCCGGCCTTGGCCGTGCGGAAGCGCAGCAGGAGTGCGAACAGCTGGACTGCTACCGTGCCCGCCTGCAGGCTTTGCAGCAAACGGCAGAACACGCTGCCCGGCGGCAGGCCGGTCTGCCTCGCAAGCTGGGCCTTGCAGCCGGGATGGCAATGGCGCTGCTGCTCATCTGAATTCGGAAATCTTGGAGGAAACAACGCAGATGGAAATTGATCTGGTGTTCAAAATTGCAGCCATCGGCATCATTGTGGCGGTGCTCAATCAGCTCTTGATCCGCTCCGGGCGGGAGGATCAGGCCATGATGACGACCCTTGCCGGCCTTGTGGTGGTCCTGTCCATTCTGGTCAAGCAGATCAGCACCCTGTTTGTTACCATCAAGGCGCTGTTTTCGCTGTGAGTTCCGCCTGGGTCACGCTGGGACTGGTGGCAGTGCTGGCAGCGATGCATGCACTTTTGCAAAAGGAGCTTCCGGCCTATACGCTCCTGCTCTCACTGGGAGCGATCGTCCTTCTGCTGGTGCGGCTGGGCGGAACCTTCCGCAGTGTTCTGGAGGGTGTCGCGCTGCTGGGACAGCAAACGGACAAGCAGGCGTTCCAATGCCTGCTGCGCAGCACGGGCATCCTGTTGCTTGCCGACTATACCCGTACCCTCTGCAAAGAGAGCGGAGCCGAGGCGCTTGGCTGGTGTGCAGGGCTTGCGGGCCGCTGTCTGGTGCTGGCGGCAGTGTTCCCACTGCTGGAAGAAGTGTGTCAACGGATCTGGGGGCTGGCAGGATGAGCGGCAAAAAATACCGGGGGCTTCTGGCAGGGTTGGTGTTTCTGGCCGCAATGCCTTTTGGAACGGTGCGGGCTTTCGCACTGGAAAGCCTGCCCGGCCGGGAATTGTGGCAGCCCTACCTGACCCAAAGTGCACAGGGTGCAGCGGATTTTGCCCGGGACCCGGTGTCGGCATTGCTGAGCCTGCTGCCGGGTTCACCCGTGCAGCTTCTGGTCGATACCCTGCACAGCTACGCAGATCTTTTGCTGTTTCTGCTGCTGCTCACAGCTTTGTCATTTCTCGTTGGCGATGCAGCGGACGGTACCTTGCTGGACCTTGCGGCAGCCGGTGGCTGCGGGGTGCTCATCTGGGGTGATCTGCTGACACTGGCACAGTCTATCGGTGAACGCATGGACAGCTGGCGGCTGTTCCTCACGGGATTTCTGCCGGTGTGCGGCGCAGTCCTGACGGCAGGTGGAGAGGGAAACGCCGGAGCGGTGGCCAGCGGATTTCTGCTGAGCGTGCTGGCTCTGCTGGCACAGGGGATCGCGCTGTGCATCCGGCCGCTGCTGCAAAGCTATCTGGCCATCAGCATGGCCTGCTGCATTCACACGCAGACGGGTCTCCCGGAAGCCTGCAGGATGAGCGGGCAGCTGCTGCGAAAAAGCATTTCGGCGGGCGGAAAACTGTTTGCGCTTCTGCTTGGCGTACAGCGAGTGATCACACTGCAATTGGACCACACGACATCCCGTCTGGGCCAGATGCTGACGGGCAGTGTCCCGGTGATCGGGCAGGCATTGAGCGGTGCGGCCGATACCGTATTGGCCGGGCTGCAGCTGCTCAAAAGCTCTCTTGGAATCGCGGCACTGGTGATCCTTGGCGCGGAATTTGTTCCGCTGTATCTGGGACTGTTGTTCCACCTGGCAGTTCTGTCCGGGTGCAGGCTTCTGTGCAGCTTTGCCGGTATCGACCGGTGCCGTGCGCTGTTTGACTGTCTGACGGAGGCGGTCCGGTGCATGGCGGCGGTCACGGCACTGTTCTTTTCGCTGACAATGGTCGGTGTCACGTTGATGACAATGATGAACGGAGGGTGAAATGCGGGTCGTAACGGCATTCTGCCTTGCATGTGTCTGCGCGGAGCTGCTGGTGCAGCTGGTGGAAGCGGGCTGGGCGCGCCGATGCATAAAAGTGGTTGCGGGGCTATATATTCTAACAGTTCTGCTCCATGCAATTTCTGCACTGCCTGCACGGACCGCACAGTGGCTTCAGCCGGTGCAGGCATCTGCCTCCATCGAGGGCGTTGAAACCACGATCCTCACGGAGGCGGCGAAGCGCTTGAATGAGATGTTGGCAGCGGAATGCGAGGCACAGACAGGCATCCCGGTCCGGGTGGAAACGGAATTGGAACAGACGCCGGACGGCATCCGCGCAGCTCGCGCGATCCTGTGGATGCCGCCGGACAGCCCGGCACAGGTGCAGACACAGCTTGTGCAGTTTCTGCAAAAAGAACTTAGCACCGACGCTGTCACCGCAGCGGAAGAGGCGGAACCATGAAAAAAGCAACGATCACAACGGTTCTTCAGGGATGCAAAGGCCCGCAGGGGCGCACAAGACTTGCGGTGCTCATTGGCGGGGTGGCCATGCTGCTGTTGCTGCTGTCGGAGCTGATGCCGACCGGGACGGAGCCAACGGCTGTCCGCAGTGCCCCACAGGAGACCGCCGCGTATCAGACCCAGCTGGAAAACCGGCTTGAAACACTGATCGCTCAGATGGACGGAGCGGGAAAGACGACGGTGATGCTCACACTGGAAACGGGGGAGGAAACGATCTATGCACTGGATACGCAGTCCGGGCAGATGCAGGAACAGCAGACGCATGTTCTGCTGGAAGATGGCTCCGCCCTGGCAGAGACGATCTATCAGCCGCAGATCCGCGGCGTGGCCGTGCTGTGCGACGGCGGGGGAGATGTCCGCGTGGTAGCACGCATCACGGAGATGGTGGGAGCGCTGCTGGATCTGCCATCCAACCGGATCTGTGTGGAACAGCGCAAGCCATGATCTGACCCAGAACAAGGAGGATTCAAGATGAGAGCACTTTCCAGAAATACCCGGCGGGTGACCGCGCTTACGCTGGCCGCTGCCCTTGTCATTGCCGTTTATCTGAACTGGCAGTATGCCCGCACCGATACCGGCATTGCAGCGGACGAGGAAGCCCAGGTCGTTTCGGCAACACCTCGCTGCGGCTGAGTCTCCAGAAGGTGGGCCGTGCCATGCGCGAGCTGGGCTTCCGGCA
>ENA-UESS01000218-UESS01000218.1-human-gut-metagenome-genome-assembly--contig:-NODE-218-length-23899-cov-17.640249_pt1 | contig 23899 bp, 16 predicted proteins | sample MGYA00243004_ERZ508005 | MGnify/ENA primary metagenome ERZ508005 (study PRJEB26167, sample SAMN06115471) | human gut metagenome | host: Homo sapiens | place: China:Guizhou | collected 2016-06-29...
ATGCACTGACACAGCCGCTGATTTTGGCAAGCGAATGTGTGTCACAGCTTAAAGGGAAACGTGATGACGATAAAAAGCAAAAGGCGCTTCCGACAGATGCCGGAGGCGCCTTTTTTGGGTGAATCAATTTTGCTCAGAGATCAGCAGCGGTCAAAGACAGCTTTTAGCTGCGTAAATTCCATCAATCCGTAACGACCGCCTTCGCGGCCGATGCCGCTTTGTTTATAGCCGCCGAGAGGTGCCGTGACATCGCGAGGCGCCCCATTGACATAGACGTTGCCGCTTTTGAGTCTGGAGGCAACATCAAGCGCAAGTGATCGTTCTCCGTAAACGGCCGCACTCAGGCCGTAAACCGTGTCGTTGGCAATGGCGACGGCTTCATCGAGACTTCGATACGTGATCACGCATAAGACAGGCCCAAAAATTTCTTCACGTGCAATACGCATATCGTTGGTAACACCCGTAAAAATAGTCGGCTTGATGTAGTAGCCGCTGCCGGCTTCAGGAGCGGCTCCGCCGCAAAGCAATTCGGCTCCTTCTTTTTGACCCAGTTCGATATAGGCGAGAACTTTTTCGTACTGAGCCCGACTTGCCATAGGTCCGATTTTGGTATTCGGATTCATCGGATCACCAACGGTGAGTTCCGATACGCGTGACAGCAACAGCGATTTAATTTGATCGAGATCTTCCTCTGGAACCAATAGGCGAGACAGTGCCGTACAAGTCTGACCGGAGTTATAAAAAATAGAGGAAAAAAGCTTGTCAACAGCCGGTGCGTAGTCTTGACTCGGCAGCCAAATGAAGGGGGATTTGCCGCCAAGTTCCAGGGAAATGCGCTTGAGAGTTCCCAGTGCTTTCTGACTGAGTTTGATTCCTACGTTTGTTGAACCGGTAAAGGAGATCATGTCGACGAGAGGATGCGTGGCAAGGGTGTCGCCTAATCTGGAGCCGCGCCCTGTGACCAGATTGACGGTGCCGGGCGGAAAACCGGCTTGATCAAGCGAATCCACCAGAAGATAACTGGTCAGCGGCGTGTGTTGACTCGGTTTGAGAACCACCGTATTGCCCATGAGCAATGCAGGGATGACTTTTTGAACCACTTGTCCGAGCGGATAGTTCCAAGGCGTGATACAAGCAACAACCCCAACAGGTTCTCGCACGACAGTGCTTTGCTCGAAGTTTTCCTTTAGCGGGACGTTTTTGCATTCTTGGATGTACGACTCAATACGCGTGAACTGATAATCACAATGAGAATTTGCTGAAAAACTCACAGGCGAACGATAAGCTACAGCAAACAGAACCGTTGATTTGCTCTAAAGATGGAATTATTGTCAACGGCAACCGTCGCCTTTGCGTTTGGCGTGAACTGTACTATAATAACAAGAGTAAATATGCTCATTTTCAAACTATTCGTGTGGCAGTTTTACCTGATAGTGACCCGCAAGGAATGTATGATTTGGAAGTTGCCCTGCAGATTCACTCTGATATGAAGGCAGAATATGTGTGGCACGCAATCGCAGCTGATTATCAGGAAAAATTTGATTTAGGTATGGATATTGGCGTGTTAGCTGACAAACAGAATAAAAAGCCTGAAGAAATCAATACATACATAGAGTGCTACAATTATGCTGCTCAATATTTGGAGTCTATCGGGCATCCGGACGAATGGATGCTTGTTGACAAGCAGGAATATGCTTTCAAGCAGATTGTGATCGGACGAAAGAACATTTCTAACCCCGGTGATAAAGAACTGTTTCAGGAAATCTCGATCTGGGAGAAATCAGTGGTCTGCCACGACTGATGGATCTGGGTCAGTGTAATGATGCCTATGGTGCGATCCAGGTCGCTGTGAAGCGTCCAGATTATTGTCGAAGTCCCACGTAAAGCTGCGGGTCCAATGCGCATACAGGGTCGTACCGTTAAGGTTGTCCTGCATGCCAGAGGGAATCGCCGTGTCCAGAGCGGATGCAATCTTGTTCCCGCCAGCAGCCCGATCGAACCAGCCCACAAAGGCGTAGCCTGCGCGGGTGGCCTTCGGCAGCTTAGCTGTCACGAACTGCTTGATGGGATCCCTGCCGTTTTTGAAGCTACCGCCGTTGGCATTATAGGTGACGGTCTTCTCATCCGGAGTCACTGCCCGCTGCTCATAGAGCTGCTGACAGATGTAGGCCGCGATCTGGCTGTGACCATCCATATTAGGGTGGAGCGCGTTATTCGGAGAAATGCCTTCCTGATTCCGAAGCTCCCGCAGGTCGATCGTCGTGATATCGTAGTGCTTTGCAATCTGCTCGATCACTTCCGCCTGTTTAGGAATACTATTTTGCTCATAATAGGGAATAATTGCGATAATCTCAGCACCCGGATAGGTTGCCTTCATGCGCTGCAGAGAAGCCGCGTAGGCGCTCGCTGTATCCGAATAGGACTGCGCCCAATCGACAGTCTTCGCATAGTCTGCATCGGGATCAAACGCACCAACCGAGCTGTCCGGGTTGCTGCCGCCATAGTACAGGATCACATCCGGCGTGCCATTATCGTCAAGCTTGTTGATTCTATCCTTGCTTGCCATAGAAGCAGCTTTAGAACCGATGGTGCTTCCACTCCATGCCTCATCAATGCCCTCTGCTGCGCCAAAGCGGGTAATGATATCACCCCAGTAATTGCGCTCAAAAGTCATCTCTTTGCCAGTAGTATTATCATAATACAGAGCATTACCGCTGGGGATTTTGTCCTTGATCGTCGAAATGCTGTCGCCCATCACGGAGATTCTTTTCTCGTGGAACAGCGCGTATAAATAGTTATACTCCGCTTCGCTGGCATAGTTATAAACGACCCAGGTAGACTCTCCCGCAGTGACCTCTGCGCGTCCCTCTTTGCTGCCACCGGTCAGCGTCACCGCTGTGCCATTCTTCTCAACACTGACAATATCTGTGTTCGAACTCCTGACTGTGTCCCCCTCGGGAACGGTAATTTGGCCTTCTTTACCCGTCCAAAGGGTTATCGGCCCCGATGTCACTACATATACATTTCTACCGAATCAGCATCAATGCCCTCATCATTCCTTGCCCAAGCTACCGTTGGCAACAGGTTCAGCATCATGACAAGCGTCAGTAAACTTGCCAATAATCGCCGTTTCATTCCATTCCCTTCTAAGATTCTCTATCTTTTGCTCGTCTCCGCGGGCTGGGTTTACTTGGTTTTGCGTCTGGTCTTCCCGGCGCAGACGGGGCAGCCGCTTTGCTGCGCGCCGGTGCGGGCGTAGATGACCGCTTTCCACATGTGGCCGTAGGGATATTGTCACCACACTTTTTTGTGGCTTCCGGCAGTCACCATCTCCGGTGTCAGCGCGCCGTTGAGGCTCTCGTGCCACTGCTTGGCCACAAGCGGTTGAACAGTCGCAAGGTCGTTGAACCCCGGCAGCACCTTTCGGTTGGCGCAGTAGGGGCAGCCGTCGCCGCGCTGCGCGATCACAGCACGGTAGGAGTGCCCCTTTTCGCATCGCCACCACACGCGGCGGTTTGAACCCGCGGTGACGCTGCTCGGTCGGAGCGCACCGTTTTTCTCCTCGTCCCACTGCGCGGCAATGTCCGGGTACAGCGTCGCGAGGTCGTTTTCGCCTGCGAGCGCCTGCCGTCCGGTGCAGACCGGACAGCCCGTGCCGAGGGTTGTCCTCGAATACACCGCCGCGCGCCACGAATGCCCTTTCGGGCATCTCCACCAGATGAGCTTGTGGCTGCCGGTCGTCACATCCTGCGGCGTCAAGGGCGCGTTCTTTTCGTCATCCCATTCTGCCGCCAGCGCGGGAAACTGCTTCACCAGGCCGCCCTGTTTAGGCGTAACCTTGCGGCCCGTGCAATAGGGGCAGCTTGCACCCTCGCTGCGGGTGTAAACCATGGCCTGCCATGAGTGGCCGCTTGGACAGGTCCACCAGACTCTTTTGTGGCTGCCGAAAGTCACATCATCCGGCGTGAGTGGTAAATTTCGCTCAATATCCCACTGGGCAAGCAAAGCAGTCTTTCCCTGTTCGGTGCAAAACGCTCTAAATGTTCGTCGGATCGTCAGCCACCCTCTCATGAAAAAAGCTCCGTTCCAGCAAAGCCGGACGGAGCAGTGACAAGCGAATACATCAGTAAGGGTGCAACCGGCTGTCATAGCGTGTTCTCCATTCGGAGAGGCGTTAGACCCATCTGGCTTTGCGTCGCCGCCTTTCGGCGGTTTTGCCAAAATATGAGATTTTGAGAACGGAATCTATATTCCGTATATGCAAAGGAAGCGAAACGATCTTATCGTTTCCTTTACTCGTAGCAAAATATAGCACAATCTTCCGACAAAGACTAGGGAAATTATGATTTCAAATATAAATTATGGAGTTTACAGGGGAAAACGCACTGTAAGCTTGTGCCGCTGCACCCATTTGAGCGTTCTCGGGTGCAGACAGCTCGATCTCTGCATACGCTTTAGTTGTGAATGTAGTGGTAACTGTATTCGCTTTGGCATTTTTGCGCAACAGAATATAGATTCCGTTTTTATGATACAAGTTTTAACTGTTCGAGCTGACGCCGATGCTCCGCCATGCTCGTAACAAGGTAAATGCGCGTCGTTTCGATGCTCGAGTGGCCGAGAATGTCCGCAAGCTTGACGATGTCCTTGTAGGCGCGGTAAAACGCCGTCGCAAACAGGTGGCGCAGGTTGTGCGGGAAGACCTTCTCCGCGTCCACGCCCGCGCGCTCGCAGAGTTTTTTCATCTTCGACCAGATCTGATAACGGGACATTGCATTGCCGCTTTTGGCGCGAAAGATCGCGCCGGAGGCGGTTTTTTGCCGCGCGGCGAACTTGAGCAGCTTGCGGCAGAGTTTTGACGGCAGTAGGATCGTGCGGATTTTGCCTTTAAGCGCAATTTCTGTTTTGCCGTTCTTCGCGGCCTCAACCGTGATATACTGCACCTCGCTGACACGGATGCCGGTGGAGCAGATGGTCTCCATCAGGAACGCAAAGCCCCGGTCGCCCGCAGCCTCTGCCGCGGCGACGAGACATTCATACTCTGCTCGCGTTAACTCCTGTTTGCTGTCTCGGAACAGGCGGCGCTGGATCTTGAGAAACCGTGCGCGGCAATCTGCCCAACCGCAGAAACGGAAAAAGCCGTTCAGCGCCGCTAAATAGGTGTTGATCGTCGACGGCACGTAGTTTCTCGCGCGCAGGTCGTCTTTCCAGAGCCGAATCATCTCTGGTGTAACCGCCGCGCCGCTCAGGAATGCAGCAAAGCTCAGTAAAGCACGGCGGTACTTCTCAACCGTCGCCGCGGCGCGCTCTTCATTTTCGAGGGCTTTCAAATACTCAGAAATTCTCTCGTCGGTCATATAGTATTCCATAATAAAAATACCCCTATCTCTCTTGATAGGGGTATTGTAACGTATTGTTGCGGATTTCGAACAGTGAATTGCACTATATCCCTTCCTCCAAAACAATAAAAAAAGAAGCCACTCTCTTGAGTGGCTTCTCTCCGTGTTGGCGCTACCTATCTTTCCGGGCCGTCTCCAGCCAAGTATTGTCGGCAGAAGCGAGCTTAACTTCCGTGTTCGGGATGGGAACGGGTGGACCCTCGCCCTAATCAGCACCAACTGCTGTATTGCAACTGTCTTATACAGTAACAAACCTTTATCCAATTGTCAAGTCGTGCCGAGTGGCACGTTCAAGCGTTTTGCACAGCAAAACCTTGCCGCAGGGCGAATTCATTTCGCCCGAGGATTTTTTGTCCTCAAGGGTTCCCGAAAAAGCATTGCTTTTTTGGGATGGTGACCCGTACCGGATTCGAACCGATGTTAACGGCGTGAGAGGCCGCTGTCTTAACCACTTGACCAACGGGCCATGCCTTGCGTCGTGGGGTCCCCACTGGATGGTGCTCCCATCCAGTGGGATGGTACACCTTCAGGGACTCGAACCCTGGACACCCTGATTAAGAGTCAGGTGCTCTACCAGCTGAGCTAAAGGTGCATGTTCTTTCGCTCATTGCGCTTATCTTTCTGTCTGCTCCTCCTGCTCGCACTACGTGCTCAATCGCAGGCTAAGTGCCGCTCCGCTGTTGCCCGCGATACAACGCCTGCCGGCGTTAGTACCAGCTGAGCGAAAGGTACATGTCTTCAAATCGAACCTTCAAAACCGAACAATGTAACTTCAAAGCTCCTCTCAAGGCCTTGCCTGCTTCATTCGTAGGTCAAGCCCTCGGACTATTAGTACCGATCAGCTGCACACATTACTGCGCTTCCACCTTCGGCCTATCAACCAGATCGTCTTTCTGGGTCCTTACTCCTTGAAGGATGAGAGATCTCATCTTAGGGGGAGTTTCACGCTTAGATGCTTTCAGCGTTTATCTCGTCCGTACATAGCTACCCAGCTATGCCCTTGGCAGGACAACTGGTGCACCAGAGGTACGTCCATCCCGGTCCTCTCGTACTAAGGACAGCTCCCTTCAAATCTCTTACGCCCGCAACAGATAGGGACCGAACTGTCTCACGACGTTCTGAACCCAGCTCGCGTGCCGCTTTAATTGGCGAACAGCCAAACCCTTGGGACCGAATTCAGCCCCAGGATGCGACGAGCCGACATCGAGGTGCCAAACCTCCCCGTCGCTGTGGACGCTTGGGGGAGATCAGCCTGTTATCCCCAGGGTAGCTTTTATCCGTTGAGCGATGGCATTTCCACTCACATACCACCGGATCACTAACTCCAACTTTCGTTACTGCTCCACCCGTCGGTGTCGCAGTTAGGCTCGTTTATGCGTTTACACTCATTGCACGATTTCCGTCCGTGCTGAACGAACCTTTGAGCGCCTCCGTTACCTTTTGGGAGGCGACCGCCCCAGTCAAACTGCCCGCCTAACAGTGTCCCCCGACCGGATTCACGGCCGCAGGTTAGAAACCCAGCAGTACAAGAGTGGTATCCCAACAGCGACTCCATACAAGCTGACGCCTGTATTTCTCAGTCTCCCACCTATCCTGTACATGTACTACCGAATTTCAGTATTAAGCTGCAGTAAAGCTCCATGGGGTCTTTCCGTCTAGTTGCGGGTAACTGGCATCTTCACCAGTACTACAATTTCGCCGGGCGGGCTGTTGAGACAGTGCCCAAATCATTACGCCATTCGTGCGGGTCAGAACTTACCTGACAAGGAATTTCGCTACCTTAGGACCGTTATAGTTACGGCCGCCGTTTACCGGGGCTTAAATTCAATGCTTCGTTGCCTGACATCTCCTCTTAACCTTCCGGCACCGGGCAGGCGTCAGCCCATATACGTCATCTTTCGATTTAGCATAGACCTGTGTTTTTGGTAAACAGTTGCTTGGGCCATTTCTCTGCGACCCCCCGTAGGGGGCTCCCCTTCTTCCGAAGTTACGGGGTCAATTTGCCGAGTTCCTTAACAACCCTTCTCCCGTTGGCCTTAGGATTCTCTCCTCATCTACCTGTGTCGGTTTGCGGTACGGGCACCTTAGCATACCTCAGAGCTTTTCTCGCCTCCGAACATCGCGGACTTCGCTACTCTAATTTCGCTCCCTTTCGCCCGGGTCAACCAACGCCCGGGTTCCGCTATTTCGAAGTGTCCCTCTGTTTAAGTTTCGGTGGTTACGGAATTTCTACCGTATGTGCATCGCCTACGCCTCTCGGCCTGAGCTTAGCTCCCGACTTACCTTGGGCGGACGAACCTTCCCCAAGAAACCTTAGATTTTCGGCCATTATGATTCCCACATAATTCTCGCTACTCATTCCGGCATTCTCACTCCAGTACAGTCCACCAGTGCTTCCGCTCTGACTTCACCCCATACTCGACGCTCCCCTACCCCTGTACCTAAGTACAAGCCCAAGCTTCGGTTTCATGCTTAGCCCCGTTATATTTTCCGCGCAGAGTCACTCGACCAGTGAGCTATTACGCACTCTTTTAATGAGTGGCTGCTTCTAAGCCAACATCCTGGTTGTCTGTGCAATTCCACATCCTTTTCCACTTAAATCCATTTTGGGACCTTAGCTGTGGGTCTGGGCTGTTTCCCTTTTGACTATGAGACTTATCTCACATAGTCTGACTGCTGTACATCAATTATCCGGCATTCTTAGTTTGATAGGGTTCAGTAACTTCTCAGCCCCTAGCCCATTCAGTGCTTTACCTCCGGTAATCTAATACAACGCTAGCCCTAAAGCTATTTCGGGGAGAACCAGCTATATCCGGGTTCGATTGGAATTTCTCCGCTAGCCACATCTCATCCGCCGCCTTTTCAACGGAGGTCGGTTCGGCCCTCCATGGAGTTTTACCTCCACTTCAGCCTGGACATGGCTAGGTCACCCGGTTTCGGGTCTATGGCATACAACTTTTCGCCCTTGTCAGACTCGCTCTCGCTTCGGCTTCAGACCTGAAGTCCTTAACCACGCTGCATACCATAACTCGCCGGACCATTCTACAAAAGGTACCATATCACACATTGACGTGCTCTATGTGCTTGTAAGCACAGAGTTTCAGGTTCTTTTCACTCCCCTCCCGGGGTTCTTTTCACCGTTCCTTCACAGTACTTTACGCTATCGGTCATTGGGTAGTATTTAGGCTTGGAGGGTGGTCCCCCCATCTTCCCACGGGATTTCACGTGCCCCGCGGTACTCTGGATACTGCTCGCTCTTTCTCCTTTTCGTCTACGTGACTATCACACTCTCTCGTCAGCCTTCCCAGACTGTTCGACTAAAGATCAAGAATACTAAATGCAGTCCGAACCCCGAAAGAATTTCTTCTCTCGGTTTGGCCTCTTCCGCGTTCGCTCGCCACTACTTACGGAATCTCGGTTGATTTCTCTTCCTCGCCCTACTTAGATGTTTCAGTTCAGGCGGTTCCCCTCCATACGCTATGAATTCACGTATGGATACATGAACTACTTCATGTGGATTGCTCCATTCGGAAATCTGCGGATCAAAGCCTACTTACGGCTCCCCGCAGCTTATCGCAGTTAGTCACGTCCTTCTTCGGCTCTCGGTGCCAAGGCATTCCCCTTGTGCTCTTTGTAGCTTGACCATTATGAGATATCTTTGGTTCTTCTTTTTCTTGTAATGTTAATTACTCTTTTCGCAGTTTAATAAGCCTTTAGTTTATTTATAACTAATCTTCTTATTACCCTTAAGCTTAATTGTAGTATTTTTTACCTATGGTTTACGCATTCAAATTATCATTTGAGTTTGTTTACCTGTATAACTAATACTTTTCTCGCTTTATCTGCTTCTTTATTCAGTTTTCAAGGTGCATTTCTTGAAACCGTTAGGTTTCAATGGTGGGCTTAAGTGGACTCGAACCACCGACCTCCCGCTTATCAGGCGGACGCTCTAACCAGCTGAGCTATAAGCCCATATTCTCTGGCTTGGTGATTTCTTTCTTACTCAAGCCTTTGGTGGAGATAAGCGGGATCGAACCGCTGACCTCTTGAATGCCATTCAAGCGCTCTCCCAGCTGAGCTATACCCCCATGCCGTTTTGTTTTTACCGTTCCGTTCGGCTCGGAACAAGTGATAATATAGCACAGAGAGTAGAACCTGTCAACACTTTTTTGAAGAAATCTTTGCTTTTTTGAAAGGTTCTCCTTTCACTAGAGCATTTTCCCCGATTTGAGAGGCTTTCTCCTTGGTCTCCGGATGCCGCCAAAGCCTCTTTCTCCCGTCAGATGCCAAGGGGGTGTGACCGCATGGATCAGGAGCGCGGTCAAAGCGGTACCCTACTCTAATTTTGCTTAGCGCGTCAAAGCCGCAAAAAAGCAGGGCCCTTCCGCGCTCAAAAAAGGCCCTGCTTTTCTTTTTACCCTCTCGCAAACACTGTGTAGCGTCCGCTCGGCGCGTCGAAGAAGTTTTCGCCTGCGACGGATTTGACGTGCAGGCCGTCGCTGCCGCGCAGCAGCGTGAACGCGCCGTAGCGCACCGTGCCCGCATTCTCGTTCAAGTGATAGCCAAAGACCATGCCCTCGCCGTTCGTGCCGAGGTAGTTGAGCTGGCCGGTGTACTCAAAATAAATCCCAACCTCGCTGTTGATGTCCTGCACCGTGAGGCCGCCGCCATCCGTGAGCGTCAGAATATAATCGCTGTCATAGCTGCCCTGCTCGGCGGTGTCGTGCGTCACGGTCGCCGTCCACTCGCCGAGAAATTCCGACGGGATCGTGTAGTCCGCGTCGCCGACCGCGCCGGAGAGGTCGTGTTTCTCCCCTGATGCGTCGACGGCGAACACCGTCTGATACGTGCCGTAGTCCTCCTCGACCTCGCCGGACTCAAACGAAACAATGCCCTTCACGCCGCCGAGCGGTCCGCCGTCGCAGAGGAAGCCCGCCGTCAGGCCCTCGAGCAGGTTCACGTACTCCACCGTGCCCTCGCTCGTCAGCAGGAAGATGTACGGGAAGTACCCCTGCCCCACCGAGCCGACGAACACATCCGTGTAGTCGGAATACAGGCCTTCCACGGGGTAGATGGTCTCGTAGTCAAAGCGGAAATTCTCCGCGTACCACGCGGAGTCCGCCGTCTTTTCAAAGCTGACCGTCAAATTGCCGCCCGAGAGCGCTGCCTTGACAAAGCTGTCCTGCGCCGTCTTCTCGACCGTCTCGCGCGCGGAGAGGTCGAGCGCGAGGTCAGCGTCGTAGCTCTCCGCCCCGGCAAACGAGCCGATGGGCACGATCATGTGCAGCGCGCCGCCGTCGAGATAGAGCCGCATCTCCGCGTTGATGTTCTCGTCCGAGAGCGTCCACGCGCGGCGCTCGGCATAGGACGCGATGAAGCCCGCGCCGCCCATGCTGCCGCTGAGCGCATCTCGGTACGTCTCATCAAAGTAGTTTGCCGCGGTGCGGCGCGCCGCCGTGATGAAGTCCTGCGTTGAAAGCTCGCAGCGCGCCAGCAGGTCCTCGCTCATGAGGCGTTTGCCGCCGAAAAAGTCGTAGCTGTACGTCTCCGTCATGCTCGTGTCGCCGTCCATCTCCGCGCGCACCACAAGGCAGAGCAGGCTGTCGTTCCAGTAGCTCGTCCACGTGACGGAAAGGCATGTGAGCGAAACGCGGGAGGCCATCATGTTCTTCTGCTCCTGCACGAGCGCGCCGAATTGATCGGCGATCTCGTCGTTCAGCGCGGCGGCGACCGCCGTTTCCGACACGATTCTTGGCACATGGTAGCTGTATGCGAGCGTGTTGTTCTCGGCGTCCGTGTACTCGCCCTCCTCGCTGTAAAGCTCGGAAATGAGCGAATCGTCGTAGCCGGACGGGGTGTCGTCCGGCTCCTTTTCGCCGCAGGCGGCAAGGTTCAGCAGCAAAAGCGCCGTGAGCAGCGCGGTGGTCAGTTTTTTCATAGGCTTCTCTTCTCCGATCTCAAAGGTCTTGTCTTTTCTGCCATTATAGCGGATTTTTGCAAAAGCGCAACGGCTTTTCACGCGCCGCGGCGCGCGCCGATTGACAGAATTCCGACAAGGTTATAGAATATGTGTACTTTCAAACCTCAGGAGTTTTTATGTACGATTATACACAAGCCAAAATGAACGACGACGCCATCCGCGCCATCAGCTCCATCGGCCTCGCCCATCTGGGCGACGCGGTGTATGAGCTGCTTGTGCGCACATATCTGTGCGTGCACGGCAAGGCGACGGGCAAGGGCCTTCACCGCGCGACGGTCGAGCTCGTCTGCGCGCCGCAGCAGGCGCGCTTTGCCGAAAAGCTCTTATCCCTTTTGACGGAGGAAGAGGCCTCTGTGTTCCGCCGCGGGCGCAACGCGAATGTCCATTCCATCCCCCACCACGCCGACCGCGCGGACTATCAGAAGGCCACAGGCCTCGAGGCGCTGTTCGGCTGGCTGTATCTGCGCGACGATCACGCGCGCATCAACGAGCTTTTCAACCGGATGATGGAGGACGACAATGCCACTTGACGCGATCTGCCTGCGGGCAGTTTTACACGAGCTGAGACCTCAGCTCATCGGCGCGCGCATCGACAAGGTGCAGCAGCCCGCGCGCGACCAAATCGTTCTGCTGCTGCGCGGCAATCTGCGCCTGCTGCTCAACGCGGGCGCAAACCAACCGCGCATCCAGCTCACGAACATTCTGCGCGACAACCCTGCCCAGCCGCCGATGTTCTGCATGCTGCTGCGCAAGCACTTAGTCGGCGCGCGCGTGCTGTCCATCGAGCAGCCGGACCTTGAACGCATGGTGATTTTAACGCTCCAGTGCACGGACGAATTCGGCGAGATCAGCCGCAAGCAGCTCGTGCTCGAGTGCATGGGGCGGCGGTCGAACCTCGTCCTGCTCGACGCGCAGGGGCGTATCGTCGAATGTCTGCGCCGCGTGGACGTGGACCTTTCCGCCACGCGCCAACTGCTGCCCGGCCTTTTTTACCATCTGCCGACACCGCTCGACAAGCTGTCGCTTTTATCGCAGGAGGAGGACTCCCTCGCCCTCGCGCAGCGCGGCGGCGACGCGGAACAGGCTGTCGACAAGTGGGTGCTCGACCATTACACCGGCATTTCGCCGCTGATCGCGCGCGAATTCGCCTTCCGCGCGGGACACGAGACCGACGTGCGCTTCGGCGCGCTGAACGATGCGCAGCGCGGGGCGCTGGTGCAGGAATTTTCCGATACAGCCAACGCTGTAAAGGAAGATAACTATATGCCCGTCATCCTCTACCGCGACGGCAAGCCCGTGGATTTCACCTACCGTCCCATCGCGCAGTACGGCGCGGAAACGCAGGTCGAGACGCGTGAGAGCTTCTCGCAAATGCTCGACGAGTTCTACGACGCGCGTGAGCGGCAGGAGCTCTCCGCCCGCCGCGGCCGCGAGCTGACGCACGCGGTCACGGTCGCGCGCGACCGCATGGCGCGCAAGGCCGAGAACTTAAAGCACGACTACGCCGCGACGCAGAAGCGCGACGAATTCCGCCTGCGCGGCGACCTCATCACCGCAAACCTGTACCGCATGAAGAGCGGAGAAAAAGTCTTGCATGCGGAAAACTACTATGAGGACGGCTGCCCGACCATCGACATCCCGCTCGACCCGCTGCTCTCCCCCCAGCAGAACGCCGCGAAAAACTACAAGCAGTACAACAAGCTCAAGACCGCCGAATTCCACCTGCGCGAGCAGATCGAAAAGGCGGAAAACGAACGCGCGTACTTGGAAAGCGTCCTGCAGGAGCTTTCGCAGGCGGAGACCGAGCAGGAATTCAACGAAATCCGCCGCGAATTGCAGGAGACGAACTATATCCGAAAGTCGAGCGGCAAAAAGGAGCTCAAGCGCGCCTTCGCCCCGCGCACATTCAAAACCTCGAGTGGGCTTGAGGTCCTCGTCGGCCGCAGCAACGTGCAGAACGACCAGCTGACAAAAAAGGCCGACAAGCGCGACTACTGGTTCCACACCCAGCACATTCACGGCTCGCACGTCATCCTGCGCTGCGCGGGACTCACGCCGAGCGACGATGATCTGCGCGAGGCCGCAATGCTCGCATCCTACTTCTCGCAGGCGAAGGAGAGCAGCAGCGTCCCGGTCGACTACTGCCCCGTGAAGTTCGTCAAAAAGCCCGCGGGCGCACGCCCCGGCATGGTGACCTACGACAATTACCGCACACTCTACGTCACGCCCGAGGAAGGGCTTGTCAAAAAGCTCTTGATCAGGTAAACTATTAGAAAGCGATTCCCCTCTCCCCTGTTGAACGGCAAAAAGCAAGCTTGATTTTGGAAAGGAGAACCCCATGGATAAAAAGAGAAAAACCGTGCTCATCGCCGTCGCCGCGATGCTGCTCGTCGTGGCTATCTTTTTGCTGCCGCGCCGTGCGCAGCCGCTCGGCGAGCTGATCCCCGCGCCTGAGACCGCCCGCGTCGACGGACTCTTCTGCATTTCGACCATTGTTCCCACGCCGGACGGCTACGGCACGTTCGACACCGGCGACTGCCGGGTAGAGGGCTATCCGGACAGCGAGGCCGCCGCGGCTCTGCGCAGCGCTATGTCTGAAATTTCGGTGCAGCGCTATTACCGCCTGCCCACCTCGCTTTTCTCCCGCTTCACGCAGAACTGGAACTATGTCACCGTCTGGTGGATCCCCGAAGACGGACAGAAGCACGACCTGTACCTCAACTGGGACGAGGGCTTCATCTACGACGACGCCAACCGCGCCGTCGCCTACAAGATCGACGGCGACGCGCAGCAGGCGTTCAGTCAGCTCTGCGCCATCATCAGCGAGTACGGCGCGTACACCCGATAAAATTCAGCAATAAAAACCTCCGTATGAGAAATCTCATACGGAGTTTTTTTGCGTCCTTACAGCATTTTCTGCGGCATCTGCCACGCGTTGTGGTCGGTGTGCAGCAGGTGGTGCGACTTTTCGCCAAGCGGCGCGCCGAGGTAGTCCTTGTAGAGCGCCTTGACATCCGGATTCTCGTGCGAGAAGCGCAGAAGCTCACCCTGATCGAGCCGCCAGAGCACGTTGCCGCGATCCTCGGCAAGCTCGGTACCGTCGTGGATGGGCTGGCCGCCGCCGCCCGCGCAGCCGCCGGGACAGGCCATGACCTCGACAAAGTCATACGCTGCGTCGCCGCGCTTGACAGCCTCAATGAGCTTGCGGGCTTTCCCGAGCGAGCTCACGACCGCGACGCGCACGTCGCCCGCGCCGGGGATGTTGAACGTCGCCTCCTTCCACCCGTCCATGCCGCGCACGGCGGTGAACGCGTCAGGGTCAGGATTCTTGCCCGTAACAAGGAAGTACGCAGAGCGCAGCGCCGCGTCCATCACGCCGCCGGTCGTGCCGAAGACAACCGCCGCGCCGGTCGCGGAGCCGAGCGGGCTGTCGAACTCCTCCTCGGGCAGGTACTTGGGTTCAATGTGATTCGCGCGCATCATAATGTTCAGCTCGCGCGTCGTGATGCTCACGTCGACATCGGGGTCGCCCGCGTCGTTTTTCATCGTCGGCAGCGCGCATTCGCTCTTTTTCGACACGCACGGCATGATCGAGACGACGAAAAGGCGCTTGGGGTCGATACCGACCTTTTCGGCAAAGTAGCTCTTCGCCACCGCACCGAACATCTGCTGGGGCGACTTGGCCGTGGAGAGATTGTCCGTCAGTTCGGGGTACTGAGACTTCACAAAGCGAACCCAGCCCGGGCAGCAGGACGTGAACATCGGCCACTGATACTGATCCTTGTGGGTGAAGCGCTCGATAAACTCGCTGCCTTCCTCCATGATCGTGAGGTCGGCGGCAAAGTCAGTGTCGAACACATAGTTGAAGCCCAGCTCGCGCAGCGCCGCGACCATGCGCTTGGGCGTTGCGAACTCGCTGTCGAGCCCGAACTGCTCGGCCCATGCCGCGCGCACCGCGGGCGCGACCTGTGCCACGGTGACGATGTTCGGATCGTCGATCGCGTCGAAAACAAGACCCGTGTCGTCGCGCTCGCGCAGCGCCGCCGTCGGGCAGTGGGTGATGCACTGGCCGCAGTAGGTGCACTCGGTGTCCTGAATGCGGCGGTTGTACGATGCGTCCACGACCGTGCGCGAGCCCGTGCCGAGAAGGTCCCAGATCTTCACGCTCTGCACGTTTTCGCACACCTGGATGCAGCGCAAGCACTGCACGCACTTGTCGTTTTCGCGAATGAGCGGCGTGGAATAATCCACCGCCTCGTGACGCAGCTTTTTGGGGAAGTGCGTGCCGCGCATGTTGAAGTCGTTCGCCAGCTGCTGCAAGGTGCAGTTGCCGCTTCGCGTGCAGTTCGTGCACGATGTATCGTGGTGTGAAAGGATGAGGCGCAGGTTCATGCGGCGCGCCTCGCGCGCCTTGGCGCTGTTCGTGAAGACGACCATGCCGTCCGCCACCACATTGTCGCACGCGGGGACGAGGCGCTCCATGCCCTCGACCTCCACGCAGCAGATGCGGCACGCGCCGATCTCGTTGATGTCCTTTAAGTAGCACAGCGTCGGGATATTGATATTGACCGAGCGCGCGGCCTCCAAGATCGTGGTATTCTCGGGCACGGTGACGCTCTTGTGGTCGATGGTCAGTGTAACGTTTCTTACCATTTGCCTTTCCTCCCTCCGCGGAAGATGCCGTAGCCGAAGTGGTCGCAGCGCAGGCAGCGCGACGCCTCGGAGTACGCCTCTTCATCGGTGAGGCCGCACTCGATGCACTTGAAGTCGTGCTTGCGTTCGCCTGCCTCGCGCTCGGTGGTGTCGATACGGCCGTGGGGCGGCTTGTTGTTCAGCCGCGCCGTGGGGATCTCGACGCCGGGGTCGATCTCGTGGTGGAAGCCGAGGTATTCGTCGATATTCGCAGCGGCGACCTTGCCGGCCGCGATGGCGCGGATGACGGTCGCAGGGCCGGTGACGCAGTCGCCGCCGGCGAAGACGCCGTCCATATTGTCGATCTGGCCGCTGGCCTCGGCGACGAACGCGCCGCGCTTGATGGCGATCTTCGTCTGCTCAAAGCCATGGGTCTCCACGCCCTGACCGATGGCGACAACGACAACGTCCGCCGCGATGCGCTTTTCGCTGCGCTTGGCCTTTTCGGGCGCGGGGCGGCCCTTTTTATCCATCTCGCCGATGATCTGCGGCTGTGTCCACAGCGCGACGGCGTGACCGTTCGCATCGGTCTCGATGCGGACAGGTGCCTGAAGCGTCACGAGCTCCACGCCCTCGGCAACGGCGCCCTCCACTTCCTCGGGAAGGGCCGTCATGTCCTCCTGGCGGCGGCGGTAGACGCAGCTCACTTTGCGCGCGCCGAGACGAACCGCGCTGCGGCAGACATCCATCGCGACGTTGCCGCCGCCGATGACGACGATGTCCTTGTTGCGGAAGTCCGGCATGTGATCGTCGCCGATCTCGCGCAGCATCTCGACCGCGGAGATGACGCCCCCAGCGTCCTCGCCCTCGATGCCGGTCTTTTTATCCGTGTGCGCGCCGAGCGCGATGTAAAGCGCGTCGTTCTGCTGGCGCAGCTCGTCGAACGTCACATCGTCGCCGACATTGACGTTGACATGCACATCGATGCCAAGCGCCAGCATCGACGCGATCTCCGCGTCGAGCACTTCGCGCGGCAGGCGGTAGTTGGGGATGCCGTAGCGCAGCATGCCGCCGAGCTTCGCGCACTTTTCATACACGGTGACCTTGTGGCCCATCAAAGCTAAGTAATACGCCGCGGAAAGGCCGCTCGGGCCGCCGCCGATGACGGCGACCTTCTTGCCTGTGGGCTCGGCACAGTCGGGCTGCGGCACGTAGCCCGCGTTATCCACTGCGTAGCGCTTGAGGCCGCGGATGTTAACCGCGTCGTCGATCATGTTTCTTCGGCAGCGCGCCTCGCACGGATGCTCGCAGATGTACGCGCAGGCCGAGGGGAATGGGTTATCCTTGCGGATCAGGCGCACGGCGTCGGCGTAGCGGCCGTACTTGATGAGCACGAGGTAGCCCGGGATATCCACGCCCGCAGGGCACAGCGCCACACAGGGAACGGGCTCGCGCATGCCGCCAAGGCAGCGGTGGCGCAGAATATGCTCTTCGTAGTCGTCGCGGAAGCCCTGCACGCCGTCAAGCACCAGGCGCGCCGCATCGCGGCCAATGGCGCAGTCGGCGCTGTTGACGATCACGCGCGCCACGCGCTCGATGATCGAGATAGTCTCCATCGTGGCTTCGCCCTCGAGCACCTGCTCCATCAGCTCAGAAAGCTGGCCGAGGCCGATACGGCAGGGAACGCACTTGCCGCACGTCTGCGCATGGCAGAGGTCCAGAAAGCTCTTGGCCAGGTCCACCGGACACAGTCCCGGAGGGCTTGCGGCGATACGCCGCTCCACATCGCGGTACAGCCCGTCGATGACGGTCTGGGCATGGGAGGGCGTCATAATATCGAGTCTTGACACTGCTGTTTTCTCCTTTCACTGCTTGCCATCAGTGTAGTATCGGCCGGCAGGACAAATGCACGTATCCCGCCGCCTGATGTCAGCACCCATAAATAGATGTTATCAATAATAAACGTTAGTCATTCCATTTTCAATAGTCAATGCGGATTTTTTGTCATATTTTTCCATTTCACTCCATTTGGCTAACAAAGAAAAGCGAGGGCCGCAGCCCTCGCCTGTTCTTCCCTTTTATTTGCTGCAGATCTCGTCGAAGGTATCGGTGACGGCCTTCTCCGGCGCGGGCGTCGCGAGCGATACGATCACGATCGCAATGCACGCTGCAAGGAACGCGGGGAGCAGCTCGTAGATGGCCCACGCGCCGCCCATCGGCGCGATGAGGTACTTCCAGATGAAGACCACCGCGCCGCCAGTGATCATGCCCGCGAGCGCGCCCTGCTTGTTCGCGCGCTTCCAGAAGAGCGAGAAGAGCATCACGGGGCCGAACGCCGCGCCAAAGCCCGCCCACGCGAACGAAACGACACGGAACACGGAGCTGTTGGGGTCCCAGGCAAGCACCATGCCGATGATGGCGATGCAGATGACCGTGGCGCGCGCGGCCAGCATCGTCGTACGCTGGTTCATCTTGATACCGAACGAATGCTGCATGAGATCCTGTGACACGCTGGACGCCGCGGCCAAAAGCTGCGAGTCCGCGGTCGACATCGTTGCGGCCAGAATGCCGGAGAGGATGATGCCCGCCATGACAGCGAGCAGCACGCCGTGCTGGCTCATCAGGTCTGCCAATTTAATGATGATGGTCTCAGATTCCGCGCTCGTCGCCAGGAAGGGCACTTTGCCCGCGGCGGTCACGCTGTTGCCGATGATGCCGATGCACACGGCGATGAACATGGAGATCACAACCCAGATTGTCGCGATGCGGCGGGACTGGTTGAGCTCCTTTTCCTCGCGGATGGCCATAAAGCGCAGCAGGATGTGCGGCATGCCGAAGTAGCCAAGACCCCATGCGAGCGTGGAGACGATGCTCAGAGCGCTGTACGTCGAGGCCGTGCCGGTCGCGGCATCGTAGCCCTGCGTCATGTTAAGGTAGCCCGGCAGCGCACGGGCATTGTCGATGACCGTGTCCAGTCCGCCCGCCTGCTGCACGCCGAAGCATACGATGACGATGAGCGCAATGGTCATGAAGATGGACTGGATCAGGTCGGTGAACGAAACGGCCATAAAGCCGCCCATCACCGTGTACAGCACGATCACGATGCCGCCGACGATCATTGCCGTATGATACTCCACACCAAAAAGGCTATTGAAGAGCGTGCCGATGGCCTTGAAGCCGGACGCCGTGTACGGGATAAAGAAAATGAGGATCACGACCGCCGCGATGCAGGAGAGCAAATGCTTCTTATCTCCGAAGCGGCGGGCGAAAAAGTCGGGGATCGTGATGGCGCCGAGTTTGGCCGAATACCGGCGCAGGCGGCGCGCGACGATCAGCCAGTTGAGATACGTGCCGATGGCCAGACCGATGGCCGTCCACGTCACCTCCGGCAGTCCGCAGAGGTAGGCAAGGCCGGGCAGACCCATCAAAAGATAGCTGCTCATATCGCTCGCCTCGGCGCTCATGGCCGTGACGACAGGGCCCATCTTGCGGCCGCCGAGGTAGAAGTCGTCCGAGCTGCTGCCGCTGCCCTTCTTGCCAAAATACACGCCGACGAATACCATCGCGGCGAGATAGAGAACGATGGTCACTACAATAATGATCTGTGCGCTTGTCATGTGATTTTCTCCTTCAGCTTTCGTTAAGACCTGCACAATATAGCACAAAAGAAAGCAGACGTAAATACAGAACGCCGTACAGAATAATTCCTGTACGGCACTGCAAAATTCTGAATTTTTGATTGATTTTACTGCATTTTCTGCAAGACGATTTAGTAGACTGTTTTTGAAACGAATTTTATTTTTTGCGAAAGCCGTCTAAAAAGAGCGGCATCATCTCGCGCGCATACTGCACAAGCGAATATTCCCCGCCCGAAAGGCACCAGTCATACATCAGCCCGCGCTCGAACATCGCGTAGGCCTTGACGATCTCGCTCACGGTACGCGTGTCGGTCAGCTCCTCGCGCTCCTGCCCCTGAGAGACGATTTGGCGCAAAAGACGATAGTACGTGCGTTTGCGGTTGAGCAGGTGCTTTTCTCCCTTGGTCACGAGCTGGGAGGAAAAAAGCCGCGCCAGAAGCTCGATAGAGACCGTGTTCTCGATCGTCGTGAACAGCTCCTGATTGAGCCAGCATAAGAGCTCGATGCAGTCCATCTCGTCGTGGGGCTGCTGCATCAGCTCCTCATACCGCTCGTCAAACAGCACCGAGAGGGACGAGAGCAGCGCGTCCTTGCCGTCAAAATAGTGGTAAAACGAGCCCTTCGACGTCTCCGACTCGAAGATGATCTCCTCCACCGTCGTCTCCTCATAGCCCTGCTCGTAAAAGAGCTTCCACGCCGCCGAGACAATACGCGCCTTGGTGTTGCGGCTCGATTTTTTTGCCATGTGCTCCCCTCCCCTGTTTTTATTGATTGTATCACAGTGCGCTGCCCGCTGCCAAGCGTTTTGCGCTCACCCAAGGTTTTTCCGCAGGAATGTGCGAGCATTTTCAAAGAAAATGCCGTCCGCGTCCGCCTGCGATACGCCGCGCGAGAGCAGATACTCGTAAAAGTCCGCCGTCTTTTCCGCCGAATCAAGGCACGGCGGCAGCACCGCGCCGTCGAAGTCCGAGCCGAGGGCGAGGTTTTTGCGCGCGCCGAGGTCGAAAAAGTGCGCCACATGGCGATAGACGTCGTCTAAGCTCCTGACCGCTCCCCCGTCGCGCAGGAATGGCCCGTAGTAGTTGAGGCCGATCAGGCAGCCGCGGCGCACCATCTCCTTGATCTGCACGTCCGTCAGGTTGCGCTTGTGCGTGCAAATTGCGCGGGCGTTGGAGTGCGTGGCGAGAAACGGCCTTTCCGCCGTCTCGAATACGTCCGCGAGCCCCGCGTCGTTCAGGTGCGAGACGTCGATCAAAATGCCGCAGCGCTCCATTTCGCGCACGGCGGCGCGGCCAAAGTCCGTCAGGCCGCGGTCCGTCACATTGCCCGAGCCGAGCTCGTTTTCCCCATTCCACGTCAGCGTCACGGCGCAGACGCCCTGACGCTTCGTCTTCCCGATGCGCGACAGGTCGTCAGCAAACGCGCTGCCGTTTTCCACGCTCAGAAAGGCCGCGGTCTTCCCCGCCGCCCACGCGCGCTCCATATCGGCAACATTGCGGCAGGGCGACACACGATCTGCGAATTTTCGCATCTGGCGGTCGAAATTCGCGCAGGCGTCATCAAAAAAGCGGATGGCCTTCTCCCCGCGCAGCTCATCGGGCACGAACACGGCGAAAAACTGCGCCCAGTGGATGTCCTTCGGAATACTTGTGAGCGACAGCGTGCGCGCGGGATCGTCGAGTGTGTCGATGATGTTCGATCCTGCGTACATGCAGTCGGTCAATGTGTCGCAGTGGAGGTCGATGAGTGCGTAAGGGCGCATGCGGGCACTTCCTTTTCAAAAAAGATCACGCTGCATTATACGCTCTTCCCGCCCGTTTCTCAACCGGCAAAGTTTAAGGAATTCTGAGGATTCTTAGCGTGCTCTTTACAAAGGAGCGGCAACACTGATATACTGGGCATCGAAAGGGGCGAAACGCCATGGACAATATTTCCCAGATCATCTCCCGCTCGATCGGTGGCTACAGCATCGGCAGCATCCTTTCCGCGCTGCTGACGTTCCTCATCTGCCTGATCGTCGTGCGGCTCGTGCTCAAGCTCTGTTCGCGGCTGCTCTCGCGCGCGAACCGCCTGAACGAGCGGCTGCAAAAGGTCATCCTCACGAGCCTCAAAACGCTTCTGTATCTGCTTACCATCATCATCACAGCCGAGGCGCTCGGCATCAACACCTCGTCGCTCACCGCCATCATGTCGGTGCTGACGTTGGGCGTCACGCTGGCTGCCGAGGACATTCTCGGCAACGTCGCCGGCGGACTCGTCATTCTCTTCTCGCATCCGTTCTCGCTCGGCGACGAGATCGAAGTCGGCGGCACGACCGGCACGGTGCGTGAAATTTCACTGACGCACACGAAGATTGAAACGCCGGACGGACAGATCGTGCTCCAGCCCAACCGCGAAATGTCCAGCTCGAAGATCATCAACTTCACCGTCCTGGGCCGCCGCCGCATCGTCTACAAGGTCACAGCATCCTACGACGCGCCGACGGACGAGGTGAAGCAGGCCTGCATGGACGCCGTTCTCGCCTTCCCCGCCGTGCTGAAAGAACCCACGCCGACGGTGTATCTCTCGAATTACGGTGCCAGCTCCATCGAATACACCATCCGCTGCTGGACGGCGGCAGACGCCTACTGGGACACTTATTTTAAGATGTACGAGCGCCTGCGCAACACCTTTGCAAAGCACAACGTCGAGATGTCCTACGATCATCTGAACATCCACGTCGTGCCGGAGAAACAGAATGAAAATTAAAGTCGTCGATATGACATATGAACAGGCGCTTGCCCAGCCGCCGCAGGTGCACAAAAAGCCGAAAAAGCCGTTGCTCCTGTTCCGGACGGTCCTGCGCGCAGCCTCCGCGCCCGACCTTCTGGCGACGCATTTCCACTGCGAGAAGATCGGCATGGCACAGATCAAAAGCGATGAGCCCTGCCTTGTCCTGATGAACCACTCGTGCTTTCTCGACCTCAAAATCGCGGAGGCGGTGCTGTACCCGCGCCCGTTCAACATCGTCTGCACGTCGGACGGCTTTGTCGGCAAGGAGTGGCTGATGCGCAGCGTCGGCTGCATCCCCACGCGCAAGTTCTGCTCGGACACGACGCTCGTGCGCGATATGCTCTACTGCGTGCGGACGCTCAAAACGTCTGTGCTGCTCTACCCCGAGGCGAGCTACAGCTTCGACGGCACGGCCACACCGCTGCCGGAGAGCATCGGCAAGTGCGTCAAGGCACTGAATGTGCCGGTCGTGATGATCCGCACCTACGGCGCGTTCGCGCGTGACCCGCTCTACAACGGGCTGCAAAAGCGGCGCGCGAAGGTCTCAGCGCAGATGCAGTGCCTGCTCTCGTCCAGCGACGTTGCAGAGAGGACCGTCGCCGAGATCAATGAGCGCATCTTTTCCGCCTTCCGCTTCGACAATTTCCGCTGGCAGGAGGAAAACGGCGTCTCCGTCAGCGAGCCGTTCCGCGCCGACGGACTCAACCGCGTGCTCTACAAGTGCCCGCACTGCCTCGCCGAGGGGAAAATGGAGGGCAAAGGCACATCACTCATTTGCCGAAGCTGTAACAAGGAATACCGCTTGACAGAGATTGGTACGCTGGAATGTTTGAACGGCGAGGCCGCGTTCACCCACGTGCCGGACTGGTACACCTGGGAGCGGCAGTGCGTGCGCGAGGAGCTGGAAAGCGGTGCCTATCAGCTTGATATTCCCGTGCAGATCTGCATGATGGTCAACATGCGCGAGATCTGCCGCGTGGGCGAAGGCCGGTTGCACCACGATGAAAACGGCTTCCACCTGACCGGCTGCGGCGGGAAACTGGACTATTTCCAAAAGCCTGAGGCCTCGTACAGCCTGTACGCCGACTATTTCTGGTACGAGATCGGCGATATGCTGTGCATCGGCGACCACAAAGCGCTGTATTACTGCTTTCCGCAAGGCGGCGGGGATGTGGTCGCCAAGACGCGGCTGGCCGCCGAAGAGCTCTATAAATTAAAGCGCGCCGCTAAGGCGCGGGGGTGATGCAGCGCGGCAGCGCTGCTTTTGTCCCTGCACCGCGCAGGGGGTGCGTTAAAGGGGGCCATTCTCTCACGTGAGAGAATGGCCCCCTTTAGATCCCCCAAGAGAACGCAAGGGGCCTTGCCCCTTGACCCCGCACATTGGCAGTTTTTATCTTGAAGAACTGCACGCGCTGCGCATTGCACAGCCGTTGGCAGCTCTGCTGCCTTACGGATGTGGCATACCCCTTGCGGGTAATCAG
>ENA-UESS01000230-UESS01000230.1-human-gut-metagenome-genome-assembly--contig:-NODE-230-length-23275-cov-9.064704_pt1 | contig 23275 bp, 16 predicted proteins | sample MGYA00243004_ERZ508005 | MGnify/ENA primary metagenome ERZ508005 (study PRJEB26167, sample SAMN06115471) | human gut metagenome | host: Homo sapiens | place: China:Guizhou | collected 2016-06-29...
GAGGACGAGCTCATCCATGCGATGAACCACTTCCAGCTGCGGGGCGGCGGCGGAACGGATTTCCGCCCGGCGTTCGAGTATGTTGATCGTCTGTGTGCCGAAAAGCAGTTCACCAACCTGCGGGGCCTGCTCTACTTTACGGACGGAATGGGCACCTACCCGGCCCGCCGCCCGCCGTATGAAGCCGCGTTCCTCTTTCTGGGGGAGCGGTTCGACGATGCCAATGTGCCGCCCTGGGCCATGAAAGTGGTGCTGGACGAGGAAGAGTTTGCGGGCCCGGCGGCCCGGTCGGCTTCGGCGCTGGCCGAGGCCATGAGCGAGGAGGACGACCTCTACCGCGACCTCAATAATTCGTGAATCACAATGCGTGAGGAGTTTGCTATGAACATCAAACGTGCCAAAGAAGAAATTGAGCATACCGTCAAGGCATACCTGGCCAAGGATGCTCTGGGCGAGTACGCCATCCCGGCCATCCGCCAGCGGCCCATCCTGCTGATGGGCCCTCCGGGCATTGGCAAAACGCAGGTCATGGAGCAGGTGGCCCGGGAGTGCGGTGTGGCGCTGGTGGCCTACACCATCACCCACCACACCCGCCAGAGCGCCGTGGGCCTGCCCTTTATCCGCCAGCGCCATTATGGCGACAAGGATGTCTCGGTGACGGAATACACCATGAGCGAGATCATCGCCAGCGTGTACGCCAAGATGGAGGCTACCGGCCTTTCTGAGGGCATCCTCTTCATTGATGAGATCAACTGTGTGTCCGAGACGCTGGCCCCCACCATGCTGCAGTTCTTGCAGTGCAAGACTTTTGGCAACCAGGCGGTGCCGGCAGGCTGGGTCATCGTGGCGGCAGGCAACCCGCCGGAGTACAACAAATCCGTCCGGGATTTCGATATCGTCACCCTGGACCGTGTCCGCCGGATGGACATTCAGCCCGACCTCTCGGTCTGGAAAGATTACGCCCGCGGGGCCCGCATCCACAGCGCCATCCTGAGCTATCTGGAGCTGCACCCGCAGAACTTCTACCAGATCAACGCCGATGTGGACGGCACCCAGTTTGTCACCGCCCGCGGCTGGGAGGACCTCTCCAACCTGCTGGACACCTACGAGACGCTGGGCCTGAAAGCAGACGAAGACCTCATCCGGGAGTACATCCAGCACCAGAAGATCGCCGAGGACTTCTCGGCCTACCTTGACCTCTACTACAAGTACCGCGACGATTACGGTGTGGAAGACATTCTGGCCGGGCAGGTCAAGCCTGCTGTCTATGCGCGGCTCCTCAACGCGCCCTTTGATGAGCGTCTGAGCCTGGTCAGCCTGATCCTGGCGGGCCTTGATACCCGCTTTACGGCCTCCCGCCAGCAGGACGCCGTGGCCGATGCCTGCTATGCGTTCCTGCGGCAGGCCAAGCAGGGCTTTGCCACGGTGCCGGAGGATATCCCGGACGGCCCGGCGGTCTATTTCAGCCAGATGGTGGCCGATTACGACGCCGAGACCCAGAAGCAGCGGGCCGCCGGCCTGCTGAGCCGGGACGCGCTGAACACCCGCCTGCGGGTGTATGCCGTTCTCCGTGCCTGGGAGGCGGAGCTCCGCCGTGCCAAGGCCGTGAGCACGCAGCCCGCGTTTGACCTGCTCCGCACCCAGTTCCAGAGCTTTGCCGAGGAGCGGGAGAATGCCCAGAACACAGCTTCCGCCGCGCTAGAAGCCGCCTTTGATTTCATGGAGCAGGCCTTTGCCGAGAGCCAGGAGATGGTGGTGTTCGTCACCGAGCTGACCCTCTCGCCCGCGGCCCATGCGTTCATTACCGAAAACGGCTGTGAGAGGTACTTCCAGTACAACAAGGACCTGCTGCTGGACCACCGCAAAGCGGCCCTCCAGCAGGAGCTGGCGGCGGAAGAGCGGCGCCACGGCGGCATCTGAGCCGTTTCAAAATGTAAGAGAAAACGCCAAAAGGCGGCATCCTCCCGTGCAGAGGATGCCGCCTTTTTTGGAGAAGAAGATTGAAAATGTCGCTTGAAAAAAGAACTCAGACCAGCCCGGTGACCTGGGGCAGGACCATGGACACTGCCGGGATGTAGGTGACCAGCAGCAGGCCCAGGATGATGGCTGCATAGTACATGAGCATGTAGGGCATCACCTTGGCCAGCGTGGTGCGGCCCACCTTGATGCCCACGAACAGGGCGTTGCCCACCGGGGGCGTGATGTTGCCGATGCAGAGGTTGTACACGAGGATCATACCAAAGTGGATGGTGCTCATGCCAAAGCTCTGGCAGATGGGCAGGAACAGCGGGGTGAAGATCAGGATAGCCGGGGTAACATCCATAAAGGTGCCGGACACCAGCAGGATGACGTTCATGATCAGGAGGATGATGTACTTGTTGCTGGTCAGGCCCAGCAGCAGAGCCGCCACGGCATCGGGGATCTGCAGGAACGCCATGACCCAGCCCAGAATGTTGGACACGCCAACCAGGAAGACAACCATGCCGGACATCTTGGCAGAATCCACAATGATCTTCCACAGGCTCTTGAGGTTGATGGAGCGGTAGCAGAATGCCAGGATGAGAGCGTAGACCACGGCGATGGCAGAGCCCTCGGTGGCGGAGAAGACGCCGCCCACGATGCCGCCGATGACCACGATGATCAGGGAGAGGGAGGGCAGAGCGCGCAGGGTGCAGACGCCGAGGTTCTTCCAATCGAACTTGCCGGGGGTCCCCTTATAGCCCAGCTTCTTGGCCAGGATGACACCGACCACGGCGCAGGCCAGAGCCCAGATGATGCCGGGGACATAACCGGCCATGAACAGGGCAGCCACGGAGGTACCGCCGGAAGCCAGCGAGTAAGTGATCAGGGCGTTAGAGGGAGGGATCAGCAGGCCGGAGCAGGAGGATGCCGCGTTGGTAGCAGCGGTGACAGCTGGGTCATAGCCCTGCTCCTCGGCACCGTCGCGGATCATGGAGCCAACGGCAGCAGCGGCGGCGGAAGCGGAACCGGAGATGGCACCGAACAGGGCGTTGGTGCCGATGTTGGTGATGAGCAGCGCGCCGGGCAGCTTGCCCAGGATGGACATGACGAAATCCACCAGGCGCTTTGCAATGCCGCCCTGGTTCATGATGTTGCCCGCCAGAATGAAGAACGGGATGGCCGTCAGGCTGAACTTGCTCATGCCCACGAACGTGCGCTGGGCGGCCGTCAGCACGGCAACGTTCAGGTCAATGGACGAGAGGATGGCCGTCAGAGAAGAAACGGCGATGGCGTACGAGATGGGCACGCCCAGGAACAGCAGCACCAGCAGGACTGCCAGAATGACCAACAATGCTTGAATTGCCACGGTTTAGCCCTCCTTCTTTTCGTTTGCAGCGGCTTTCTCGACCTTGGCGATGGCCTCGGAAGCCTCATCGGCGACCTCCAGCGAGATGGTGCCGTTGGCAATGCCGATGATGTTCAGGATGGAATACAGCAGGATGACCACGCCGCAGATGGGCATGACCCAGTAGAACGTACCCACAGCCACGTTCAGCGAGGAGGTCTGCTGGCCCATGGCCAGTTTGGAGACCTGGAAGCCGCCGAAGACGAGGATGGTGGCGGAGAAGAGGAACGCCACGACCTCCCACAGGATGTGGAACGCCTTGCGCATCCCGGGGTTCATCCGGTCCACCAGAATGGGGATGTTCATGTGGCCGCGCTCACCGGAAACGATGGTGGCACCAAACAGGGTGCTCCAGCCAAACAGATAGCCGACCAGCTCCTCCGACCAGGTGGAGGGAGAGTTGAAGATATAACGGGCAATGACCTGATAGGTGGTCAGGATGACCATGACCGCCATGCTCAGGCCAGCCAGAAGCTCAAGCGCCTTGTTCAGCGCGGTACGAAATTTTTCCATATTGGCCTCTCCTTAGTTTGCGGACGCGTATTCAGCATTGTATTCCTGAATACGGTCATAGATAGACTGCAGCTCGGGGTTGGCAGCCAGCACCGAGGTGTGCAGGGGTGCCATGGCCTCCTGGAACGGAGCCGTGTCCGGGTAGAGGAAGTTGACGTGCTGCTCGTTCTCGGCCTTGTTCTTCGCCTCTTCCACGGCAGCGGCCCAGGCATCCCGCTCCACCTGATTGATGAGCTGGAAGCCCTCCTCAAAGATGGCCCGCTCGTCGGGCGAGAGGTTGGAGAGGAACTCGTAGTTCGCCACCAGCAGGTCGGGGACCATCTGGTGCATGTCGTAGGAGTAATACTTGCAGATATCGCCGTGGCCGTTGTCGGTCAGGGCCAGCTCGTTGTTTTCGGCACCGTCCAGAATGCCGGCCTGCAGGGCGGTGTATACATCACCAAAGCCCATGGGGGTGGCGGTACCGCCCAGCAAACGCATCATCTCCACATTGGTGGGAGACTGCTGGACGCGAATTTTGAGGCCTTTCAGGTCAGAGGGCTGGTTGACGGGGGTCTTGACGGTGTAGAAGTTGCGGGTGCCCGCGTCCAGCCAGGTAACGGTCTCCAGACCAGCTTTCTGGGTGGTCAGGAAGATCGGGTCGGTGACCTCATTGTCCTCCATGGCGGCGTGGTAAGCCTCCTCGCTGGAGAACAGATACGGCAGGTTGAAGATCTGATACTGGGAGCTGAACGTCTCCATGATGGCGTTGGAGGCCACCACAAAGTCGATGGCGCCCGTCTGGGTCAGCTGCACCATCTCGGTCTGGCTGCCCAGCAGCTCGCTGGGGTAAACCTCCACGCGGTACTTGTCCCCCAGTTTCTCATTGATAAAATCCGCAAACGCGGTCAGGCCCAGGTGGTCGGGGTGGTTGGCCGACTGCACATGGCCAATGCGGATGATCCGGCGGTCATCCGCAGCCTCTCCCCCGCCGCATCCGGTCAGCAGCAGGCCGCTTGCCAATGCGGCCGTGCCCATCAGCGACAGGAACTTTCTTCTCTTCATGCGTTGTATCCTCCCTTTTTCGATTCACGGTTTGTAAATTTATTGTAACAAAGGGTTCTTTGCCGCGAAACGGGAATTTTTTGTGAACCGCAGGACTATTTTGTCATTGTTGTATCCAAGTACAATTTTTTCGTCTCCGAGGAGAAAGAAACTGGCAAAAAAGAACCGGAAGCACGTCCAAATCAGACGCGCTTCCGGTTCTTTGCCACACTTTAGTTGTTTAAATTTTCTAGCCGGTATTCCGAGGGGGTCTTGCCGGTGATCCGCTTGAACACCCGGGTAAAATAGTTGGCATCGGCATAGCCGCAGGCGGTGCTCACGTCTTTCAGGCTGAGGCGGGGGTCCAGCACCAGCTGCCGTGCTTTCCCCACCCGGTACTCGTTGAGGTAGGCCGAAAAGTTGACCTTGAAGCACTGCTTGAACCTCTTGCAGAAATAGGCATCCGAGTAGCGCAGGGCTGTTGCCGCGTCCTGCATCGAGATATCCTCCCGGTAGTGGGCTTCAATAAACGAGAGCATCTCCGCCCGGATAATGGAGGTGCGGACATCCTCGTCCTCTTCCTCGGTGTGGAGCGGGGCAGCCGGGGCCGTAGGCTGTGCCCGGGGCGGCAGCGGCGTGCTCCGGGCCGACACCTGCCGGATGGCGTCCTCTACCGCAAACACCAGCTCCTGCTCCTTGTAGGGCTTGAGCAGGTAGTCCAGCGCCCGCACCGCAATGGCCTGCTTGGCGTAGGCAAATTTATCATATCCGGTCAGGAAGAGGATGCCGCAGTTCTTGTCCGTCTCACGGATCTTGCGGGCCACTTCCAGCCCGGTGTAGCCGGGCATCTCAATGTCCAGGATGACCACCTGCGGGGCCTCCCGGGCAAACAGCTCCAGCGCCTCCCGCCCGTTGCGGGCCTCGTACAGGACAATCAGGTCGCCCAGATACTTTTGCAGCGTCTTGCAGAGGACTTTCCGCTCGATCAGCTCATCCTCCGCCACCAACAGCTTGCACTTCATGCCCGTTCCTCCTCTTCTCCCTGAGGGATCTCAAACCGGATGACGGTGCCATGCCCCGCCCGGCTGAACACCTGCATTTTTCCTGTATCCGGGTAGAGCATGGACACCCGCCGGAAGATATTTCCCAGTCCGATGCTCTTTCCGGTCTGTTCGCTCTGCCGCATTTTTTCGCTCAGAGCGGCAAGTTCCTCTTCCGTCATTCCTTTGCCGTTGTCGGCCACGGTAACGTACAGCATTCTCCCCTGCCGCCAGACCCGCAGCAGGATGCGCCCGCCCTCCTCGCAGGCTTTCAGCCCGTGGGAGAACGCGTTCTCAATGACGGGCTGCAATGTAAACGACGGCAGCCGCGCCCGCGCCGGGTCTACCAAGATCTGCTTTTCCACGGTAATGCGTCCATCAAACCGCATCTGCTGGAGGTAGATGTAATCTTCCAGCCCGTCCAGCTCCTCTTCCAGCGTCACCTCCTGCTGCTTGGTGCGCAGGTTGTGCCGGAACAGGTTGCCCAGGCTGACGATCATCTTGTCGGTGGTCTCGGCGTCTTCCAGCCGGGCCATGCAGGAGATCATGTTCAGGGTATTGAAGAGGAAATGCGGGTTCACCTGGCTCTTGAGCATCTCCATTCGGGTGTGATCCAGGTCTTTTTCCAGGGCCAGATTCCGCACTTCCTCCCGGTGGAGGGCGTTCAGGGTAGCCAGATGCTCCTGCATGGCGTGCTTCATCTGGTTGAACGTCCCGGTCAGCCGCCCCACTTCATCCTGGCTGTGGACCGGCAGATCCTGCCCGGAAAAATCGTTGTCCGCGATGCTGCGGGAAGCCCGCGCCAGCGCCAGCAGGGGCCGCACCACGGCCCGGGACAGCATATCCAGCAGCACCAGCATCAGCGCCAGCGCCATAAGGAACAGCCCCAGATACACCCAGGGCAGCTGCTCCAGCTGGTCGGCCTGTGCACTGTAAGCGGCGTTCTCCTGCTCCAATGTGGCCTGCGTCAGCCGGAGGGCGTACTCGGAGAGGTAATCCTGCAATTCCATCACCCGGTACATCTGGTCCACATAGGTATCCGCCGCCGGGGTCATCTGCAAAAAGGCGTCCCGGTACTTCTGGTAGCCCGCATAGCCCTGCAGCAGGTTCCAGGTGCGGGCGTAGCGGTCCTCGCCGATCTTTTCATAATCAAAGGGCAGCTCTGCCAGGCTGGCTTCGGTGCTCTCGCAGGCCGTCTGATACTCCTCCGTGTTCTCCCGCGAGGGCTCCCGCACCATCCGGGAGAACGCCTTGGTCTCCGCCGCCAGCGCATCCTGCACGGTGTAACAGGCGCTGTTATCGGCCAGCATTGCGTCAAAGGCGGTGCTGGTCCACCGCCCCACAGCGGTAGCCATCCCGATGGACACCAGCGTCACGGCCAGAATCGCCCCCAGCCAGCCGGTCACTTTCCGCCGCAGCGAAAGTCCCCGCACCCGTTGCTCTGCCATCTTCTCCCCTCCCCGCTGTTTTGTCCGTTTCGCATTTTCTTTAGTATAGTGTTTTTGCGGGCAAAGTGCAAGCTGAACCAAAAAGCACCGCGCCCCTCCCCGTTTCCGGGAAGCAGAGCGCGGTGCCTTTCTGGTTTTATAGGGTCAAGGGGTCAGCCCTCAGCCGCGGTACTCGGCCGGCAGCTGGTCGAGGGTCTGCCACTTGGTCATGGCTTCCTCCAGCTTCATGCCGTTGGCCACAGCGTCGCGGCGGCAGGCGTTGACCGCCTGGATCTCTTTCATCTTCTCGCCGGTCAGGCTGTAGCCTTTCATGGCGATGAGGGTGGCAGCCCAGGCCACCATGGGGATGATGCAGAACAGCACGATGACCACCCGGTTCATGCCGGGGGTGTAGGGGTCGTACTGGGTGGGCAGGCTCTCCAGGCCGACAAAGCTGACTGCAATGCCGACGACCGTGGCCGACAGGCTGGAGACCAGCTTGTCCACCAGGCTGAACAGGGTGCCCATGATGCCCGGGATGTAGTTGCCGGAGCGGTAGGTCTCGTAGTCGGAGCAGTCGGCCACCATGGGGATGGGCATATCAGCCGTTGCGTAGTAAGCGCCATAGCCGATGCCGAAGAACGCGATGAACAGGATGGTGTACAGATTGATGGACAGGCCGTTCTCGCCCATGATGGACAGGGTGAACGCATCGCTCTTGCCCCAGAGCAGCAGCAGCACCAGCACGCCGATGTAGCAGAGGAACGCCACGGAGACATACTTCATCAGGCTGGCTTTCTGGCCCTGCTTCTGGCTGGTGCGGACGGTGAGCAGGAAGAAAGGCACGCTGAACACATAGCCCAGCACCATCATGGGCAGGTAGAGGCCGTCGTAATTGCCCATCATGCAGCCGTACAGCATACAGAGCACGGTGGTGTTGGTGGCGATAGAGAGGGCCAGCTTGCAGCCGGCACCGGCCACCATCAGCCGCTGCATGGGGTTATTGTTCTTGATGATCTGGAGGTACTCGTGCAGCTTGACCTTCTCGCTGACCTCGCCGCCGATGCCGAAGTACTTGGGCTGATCCTTCTCCCAGATACCGATAACGGCCAGCAGGGTGAGCAGAATGGAGATGACGATGCCCACAGGAGCCAGGGTGCGGAAGAACCCGGCGGAAGCGTAGCCGCCCTCATAGTTCTTGGCCAGGATGGGGGCAAAGAACTGCATGGCACCCATGCCCAGCAGGCTGCCCACCGTGTTGAAGATGGTAAACAGGGGGCGCTGCTTGGGGTCGTTGGTCAACACGGTCTGGCCGGAACGGGTGCAGCTGGTCTGGAACGTATAGCCGATAACCCAGACGGCGTACAGGGCCACAAACGCCACGTAGCGCAGCGCCATGGCGCTGGCCGGGATGAGGGGGGTCAGGCAGTACAGCGCCAGGATGCTGGCCGCCATGATGAGGTTGCCAATGACCATGAACGGCCGGAACTTGCCGAATTTGCCGTTGGTGCGGTCCATCAGCGCGCCGATGATGGGGTCGGTGATGGCGTCGAACAGGCGCATACCCGTGACCATGACCGAGGCAAAGAGCATGGAGAGGGCCAGCACCTTGCTGCCGAAAGTAGCGATGTAGGAAAGCACCAGCACATAGTACACGTTGGTCGCGCCGTTGTTCAGCGGAAACAGCACCAGCTGGTAGGTTTTGGCGCGGTTCAGGCCCGGCGCCTTTGCGGTTTGTTCACCCATTTGCGGTGTCTCCTTTTTTCTAAAAAAGCGGCAGCCTGCCCGCCTTTTGTTGGGGGGACAGGCTGCCTTGGGTTTCTTGCGTGGGATCCTTGGGGAAATGAGACGAAGAGGAAGGAATCTACTTGGAGATTACTGCTGGTCCGCCGCGGGAGCGGTGTTCACAGCGCTCTTCTTGGCTTTGAGGGCCTTGCTGAGCTGCCATGCGCAGAGCACGGTCAGCACAGCCAGCACAGCGATCAGTGCATAGATCGCGGTCTGCCACCAGGGGGTAACGGTCTTCAGGGTATCGGTGGATGCCCAGCCGTTCATGGCGTTGGAGTTGACGACGGTGTACAGGATGTGATGCATTGCATTGCGCATCTGGGTCACAATGTAAGCGTCGTTCTCATAGTTAGCAGCCTTGGTGGTGTGGATCTTGGGCATGGGGCTGTCCCAGATATCGGAACCGGCGATCAGGCCGTCCACCAGGTCCATGTACTGGCTGGAACCAGAGAAGTCGGTGATGCACATGCCGCGCATCCCCAGCTCCTCACGCAGGAAACCGGTCAGCAGGTTCTGGTTTGCGCCGCACCAGGTAGCGCCCCAGCGGTTGAAGCCGGTCATAACGCTCCACGCGCCGCCATCGGTGATGGCCTTATCGGCCACTTCCAGATAGATCTCACGGGCGGTCTGCTCGTTCAGCCAGGTGTTCACGCCGCGGCGGCTGGTCTCGGAGTCGTTCAGGGCAACGTGCTTCAGGTAGACGTACACGCCCTTGGACTGGATGCCCTGCACCTCGGCAGCGCAGATGGTGCCAGCAATGAACGAATCTTCGGCGTAGTACTCGAAGTTACGGCCGGAGTAAGCGGTGCGGTGCATGTTGATGCCGGGGCCATACAGGCCGGAGTAACCCATAGCCAGGCAGTCCTCGCCGATGCAGCGGCCCACATCGTTGATGAGGTCCACATTGAAAGTAGCAGCCATGACATCCTCAGAGGTGTAGCACATGGCGGACGCGCCGCCGGTCAGGGCAGCAGTCAGGCCCTGGGGACCGTTCTCGTCCTTGGTGGCCGTCTTGCCGATGGAGGCGGCAGCGGCCGTGTTGTGGAAGCCCAGGGTGATGGTGTTGACCATCTCGTCATAGGTCAGCTGATCCAGCAGGGTATTCCACTCGGGATCATCAAAGTCCCTGCCGATCATGGAAGCCAGGGTCAGACCGTTCTTGGCACCCAGAGTGGGCATCTCGACGCTGTCGGCCAGGCTGCCGTCGTACTGGGTGAATGCCAGGTCAGCAGCCAGAGTCTCGTTGGCAGTGAGCTGTGCGGGAGCGGTGGGGATGGTGCCAGTCCAGTCAGAGCGGCTCATCCAGGTGACAGCGCCGGGAGCATTGCTGCTCTTGTTGGGGTCGGACTCATCAAACAGGTTGGTGATGGCAGTGCCGTTGGCGCTGACAGCGTAAGTGGTGGTATCCAGAGCGGGGTTGTTCCAGGTGTAAACCAGAGAAGCATCGCCATCGGCGGTCATGCGGCCGTTGGTGTTCTCCACGGTGTAGCCCTTGGCAGCCAGGATGTTGTTCAGGGCGTTGTGGGAGTCGGTGCCCACGGCGAAGTAGTAGTCGCCAGCGTCCACGATGTAGGTCTTGGCCTTGTTGGCGTCGTAGGTGCGCAGCTCGCTCTTCTTGACGGTGATGTTGACCGTCTCAGAAGCGCCGGGAGCCAGGACATCGGTCTTTGCGAAGCCAGCCAGCTCGACTGCAGCCTTTTCAATGCCGTTGGCCTTGTCGTAATCGGTGTAGGGAGACTGGAAGTAGACCTGCACGGTCTCCTTGCCGGAATAGGTCTTGCCGGAGTTGGTCACGGTCAGGCTGATGTCAAAGGCATCGTCAGACTCGGTGACATTGAAGTTGCTGTAGGTGAAATCGGTGTAGCTGTCGCCGTAGCCGAACGGATAAGCAACCGTCTTGGCCCAGTCATAGTCGCCCGCGTTGGCAGTGCCCATGACCACGTCCTCGTAACGGGTCTCAAAGTAACGGTAGCCCAGGTAGATACCCTCCTGGTAGACGCTGTACATGCCCTGCACGTCGGCACCCTCGGTCAGCAGGTTGTACTCTGCCGCGTTGGGGTAAGCCTGGGTGTAGAAGTTGTACATGGCGGGGTTTGCCAGGTTGTCGTACAGGTAGGTGTCCACCAGAGAGCCGGAGGGGGTCACCGCGCCGGACAGCAGCTGTGCCACACCGTTGATACCGGTCTGGCCCACGTCGCCGATCCACATGGCAGCGTCGATGCCGTAATCCTCACCGCAGATCTCGGGGTTGAGGAAGTCCAGCTCGATGGCGTTGGAACTGTTGAGCAGGACGATGATGGACTGAAAGGTGCCGTTGTCTTTCAGAGCCTTGAGGTTCTGCAGCAGCTCCAGCTCCTCCGCGGAGAGAGCCAGATAGTTGCCGTCGCCCTCCTGGCCGGAGATCCAGCTGTCGTTGGTGCCATTCTCACCGCTGGGCAGGTCAGCACCCTCGCCGCCGGAACGGGAGAGGACCACGATGGCGGCATCGCCGTACTCAGCAAAGCTGCTCTCAGCGCTGGACAGAGCGCTCCAGGGAGCCTCGTTGACCGCATACTGGGTGTTCGCCTCCAGGGTATCGGAGATGGAAGCAGGGGTCATGCGGCTGTACTTGCTCATCATGGAGTCAGAGCTGTACAGATTCCACAGGGTCTCGTTGACGGAGATGCCCTGGGACTCCAGAGCCTGCTTGAAGTTGGGAGCCTTGCTGGTATCGACAGAGCCGGAACCGGTACCGCCGTACATCAGGTCCACGGAACCGTGGCCGAACAGGCTGACCTTGGCGCCCTGTGCCAGAGGCAGGGCAGCGTTCTGGTTCTTCAGCAGGGTTGCGCCCTCGGCCTCGACCTGAGCGCACAGCTCAGCCTCATAAGCCTCACGCTCCGCGTCGGAAGCAAAATCGGATTTGAAGTACTCAGTGTCCTCGGTGTTGCTGCTGTCGTGAATGATCTTGTAGGTAGACGCATTCAGGGCAACGTTGATGGTGGTGGCATACTGGTTTGCAATGATGTTGCCAACGATGGCCGCGATGGTCAGGATCGCGGTAATGGCAGTCAGAGCAGACCATAAACCCACCTTGGATTTCTTGTTCTTCATGGGTTCTCCTCCTTTTTATTTATACAATAGCCGGCTTTGTGGGAAAGGCGGCGCTTGCCTTGGTTCTCCGCCCGGGCTTACACCCAGTTGGCGCTCTTGGACTTGGTCTTGACCAGCTTGTAGCCGGGGTTGGGGGTGTCCACCTTACGGAACGATGCCGTGTCGATGCACTCCCCTGCCACAGCCTGAAGCTTCACCTCGCCGTTCAGCGGCACTTTGAACGTAAAGACATGCTCGCCGGTCTGCTCTGCGATCTTCTGGCCGTCAGCAAACAGGGCAACGGTCTTCTGGTTGGAGTAGACCTTGACTTCGATCTCGCTGGCCGTGCGGTCCGCAAACCGCTTGGAGCAGATGTGGACGAACGCCTCATCGCTCCACCATGCCTTATAAAGGTAGAAGCTGTCTTTCTTGGTCTTCCGGTCAAACGTGACCAGACCTTTATGGTTCATGCCCGGCTCGCCGCCCTGGTCGCGGGCGTCGGCTGCAAAATCGAACATATTCCAGACGTGGTTGGCCCACATCCAGGGGTGGCGCTCAAAGCAGCGGAGCATGTACTCGTGGTAATGGGCCTGATACTCCTCGGTGTGGTCGCCCCGGCGGGGGTGCTCACTGTGGAGGTTGGGCATCCCCTCCGCGCCGTACTCCGAGAAGCCCAGCGCACGGTTGGGGTAGACCAGATGGAAGAAGTTGAGCCACAGGTCGTTGAGGAAGAGGCCCGGCACATACCAACCCAGGTAGAGGTTCCAGCTCACCAGATCGGTGATGTGGGCCACCGGGTTGAACGGGCCGCACATGGCGTAGCAGGCCAGGGTGGTCAGGCGGGTGGGGTCCATCCGGTGGCACAGGTCGTTGAGCATGTGGTGGTTGTCCAGCATGTCGGCCTTATCCTTGGTGGAAATGGTGATCTCATTGGAGACGCCCCAGCAGACGATGCAGGGATGGTTGTAGTTCTGGTAGATCAGCTCTTCCATCTGGGCGATGGTGTTCTGGCGGCCATTGGGCAGGTGCTCGGAGATATAGGGGATCTCCGCCCAGACCACCATGCCGTACTCATCGCACAGGTCGTAGAAGTACTGGTCGTGCTGGTAATGGGCCAGCCGGATGGTGTTGGCACCCAGCTCCCGGATGAGGGCCATGTCCTCCTCGTGCATCTCCCGGGTGATGGCATTGCCCAGGCCCTTGCGGTCCTGATGGCGGGAGACGCCGTGGAGCGGGTAAGAGCGGCCATTGAGGAAGAAGCCTTTCTTGGGGTCTACCCGGAAGCTCCGGACGCCCACGCGGGTGGAAACGGTGTCCACCACTTCCCCGCCCTGCTCGAGCTCCACCACGCAGGTGTAGAGGTAGGGGTCTTTCACGCCGTCCCACAGGTGGGGGTGTGCCAGCGTCATGGTGACGTCTTTGCCCTCGGCGGCGGCCACGGTGTTGCCCTCGGCGTCATTCAGGGTGACGCGGACGGTGCCCTCGCCCTCGAGGCGGGTCTCCACCCGGATGTCGGCGGTGTGATCCTTGCACAGGGTGGGCGTCACTTTCACGCCGGTGTCGCCGTAATGGCCCAGTGCAATGTGATCTTTATGGACCACCAGCAGGCTCACGTCACGGTAGATGCCGCCGTAGAACGTGAAATCGGCTTTCTGGGGGTAAACATGGTCGTTGACACTGTTGTCCACCTCCACGGTCAGGATGTTCTCCTCTCGCAGCAGGGTGGTGATGTTGGCGCGGAACGTGGAATAGCCGCCGTCGTGCACGCAGACCTCGGTGTCGTTCAAGACGACCTTTGCGCTGGCGTTCACGCCCTCGAACTGGAGCCACACCTGCTGGCTGACCTCCTCAAAGGCCGGAGCCGCAAAACTGGTGCGGTAGACGCAGGTGCCCCGCCAGTAATCGTTGCCGCCGTCCTGGCCGTCGATGGCGTTCCAGGTGTGGGGCAGGTCCACGGTAGTGGTGTTCCCCTCCGGGCCGATGAACTGCCAGTTTTTCATCAGTCGGACAATTTTGCGCATAAGCCGTCTCCTTAAACTTGGTCGTATTTTCACGGGATTCATTCCGTTCGTTTTCGTTCGTCAGTATTTTATCAAAGCAAATATTTTTTGCAAGATGGTTGCGAAAAGTGGTCGTTTTGAGAGGATATTCGGTTTTTTGCTTCCAAATCCAAAGCAAAATCATTGTGCAACTTTCACAATCAGTTGTATCCAACAAATGTTGTGAAAATAAAAAGACCGGCAGGTGCATTCCAACACCTGTCGGCCTGTTTTGTTCCGTATTCCGTTTGTTTACCCCTGCTTCAGCGGGAAAATGATCTTGATGGCAAAAAAGCCGTTCTGCGTTTCCGTGGTCAGGGTGCCGCTGTATTTCTGCACGATGCGGCGGAGCACTTTCAGCTCGTAGGCCTCGGTACGGGTCGCGGCAGCCTCCGGCTCCCGAGCCGGGCTGATGACGTTGATGACGATAAAGCTCTGCCGCACGCAGACCAGCAGGTCGATGTTCCGCCGGGCCGGGTCGGGCGTCCGCACGGCTCCCTCTATGGCGTAGTCCAGCGCGTTGGCAAACAAGGCGTACAGGTCACCGGGCTCAAAGCCCTGCAGGCAACTGCCGTTGGCCACTGCATTGAGCTGCACCCGCCGGGACTGGCAGAGCAGGGTCTTCTCGGTGGTCGCCGCGTCCTGCACCTCGTTGCCGGAGTTCACCCCGGCGTCGTAGAGGCGGGCGGCGTTCTCCGCCTCCTCCAGCGTCTCCCGCGGCACCGCGTCCGGGGCCAGCTTGCGCAGGGCCGCGATCTGCACCCTCAGCTCGTGGCAGCGCTTGTTGATGATGTTCACGTTCTGCCGCGCCACCTGATACTGCTGGCGCTGCCGCTCGTAGAGCAGATTCAGTGTTTCCATCTCCTTTTGGAGATCGGATTTTTTGAACAGTTCCGTCTGCAGATAGAGCAGCGTCAAAAAGTAAAGCTGCCCGATGAGGGTAGTGCCCACAACACTCATGGGCCAGTCCAGCGCCTGGGCACTGCTTAAAAGCGCCGCCTGCAGCATGAACATAATCCCCATAAAAAACGCGCTGGCCAGCTGCCGGGGCCCGATGTGGTACACGCCTTTGTCCGGGATCTTCCGGGCCAGTGTCCCGCAGATGACTCCATAGAACACCACACCCGTCAGCACCTGCAGCAGCTTGACCGGGACACTGTTCATATTCAGCGGATGGCTTTTCACCGCGCAGAGCAGCTCAAAGAGGTTCCAGCCCTCGTAAGCCGTCTGGGCCGTCAGCAGGCTCCACACCGCGCAGTAGAGGGCACTCTTTTTGTCGATCTCCACACAGGCATAGATCATGGCACCCAGCAGGATAAAAAAGCCGACGTACATTCCCAGCAGGGAGATCTGCAGCTGCACCAGCGAGTTGCTCTGGGCCATGGGGTCCAGCAGCCAGGTCAGGGCCATCAGGGACAGCAGCAGCTCCACGGCCCGGAGCCAGAACCGTTCCCGGTGCTTGAGCGGGTAGCAGAACGCCAGCGCGGCGCCCCACCGCAGCACCGCCCGAAAAAACACATGCCTGCCGACAACGATCACAGCACACCTCCCAGATAGGAGGCCACCGCCGTCATAAAGGCGGCTTTCTGGCGACGGCTGATCTCCAGGCGGGCGTCCCCCACCTGCACAAAATCATTTTCCACGCCCCGGACGTACTGCAAGTTGACCAGATAGCACTGGTTGCACCGGGCAAAGTGGTAGGCAGCCAACTGCTTTTCAGCCCCGGCCAGGCTCCCCCGCACCGCGTACTCCTGGGTGGCGGTGTGGTAGTAGAGCATCCGGTTGCGGGTCTCCAGATACAGGATATCGCCGGTGTCCAACAACTGCATCCCGCCGCCCGAAAGCTGCAGGGCCACCTGCCCACCCTTGCGGCGCTGCACCCGCTGGATGGCCCGGGAGAGCTTGGTGCAGAACGCCCCATAGCTGACCGGCTTGAGCACATAATCCAGCGCGTCCACCTCGTACCCCTTGATGGCGTACTGGGCCATGTTGGTCACGAACACCAGCACCACATCCGGGTCCACCGCACGGATGCGCTCCGCCGCCCCGAAGCCGCCCAGCCGGGGCATTTCCACATCCAGAAAAATGATGTCATACCCGGGCTGGTACCCCTCAGCAATGACGGCCCCGTCCGCAAAGGGTTCCACTTCCGCCTGCAGGCCCTGCTCCCCGGCGTACTGCCGGATGAACTGGCACAGGCTCTCCCGCACCTCGGTCTGGTCTTCCACCACCGCGATCTTCAGCACGGCTGCTCCTCCTTTTCACACTTCCTGTTTTTCGGCTTACCGGTGTCCCTCCAGCCAGCGCAGCGCAAAGTAGCTGTACGCCGCGCTGCCCTCCCAGAGGACGCTGTCATCAAACCGGACTTTGGGGTGGTGCTGTCCGTAGCGGTAGCCCCGCTCCGGGCGGCCGCAGGCCAAAAACATGCTCACCGTGGGCACCTCATGGCTCACGAATGCAAAGTCCTCACTGCCGCCGCCAGGTTTTCCACCCGTGAGCGGGGCCATATCCATGGCACCTTTCCCCAGCAGGTCGGTCATATAGGTCATGGCAGCCTGTGCCAGCGCCTCGTCCACCATCATGCAGGGGCAGTAGTCCGAGAACTCCACCCCCGCAGCGCAGCGGAACGCCTTGGCCACTCCCTCGGCGATTTCCGTCATCCGCTGCCGGATGAACGCCCCGGTCTTGTTGTCGGGGTCGGTGGTGCGGATGGTGCCCCACATCTCGGCGGTGTCCGGGATGACATTGGAAGCAGCTCCCGCCGCAAACCGCCCGGTGGTCAGCACGCCAAAATCATTCTGGGAGAGTTCCCGGGCGTTGATCTCCTGCAATGCAATGTGGATATGGGCCGCGGCCGTAATGGGGTCGATGCAGTTTTCCGGCATGGAACCATGGCCGCCTTTGCCGTGCACCACAATGTGGTATTGCTCACAGCTTGCCATGGTGATGCCGCCGCCCGGCACCAGCACCTCGCCCAGAGGCAGAGGCATCCCGGCCAGCACATGGAACATGACCGCCGCGTCCACTTTCGGGTTTTCCAGCAGGCCGTTGGAGATCATATCCGGGGAGCCCTGGAAAATCTCTTCGGCCGGCTGAAATTCCAGCTTGACGGTGCCTTCGATCTCCTCCTCGTGCTCTTTCAGCAGCTTTGCCGCACCCAGCATCATGGCCGTGTGCATATCGTGGCCGCAGCCGTGCATCTTGCCCGGCACCTCGGAGGCAAACACCTCTCCGGACTCCTCAAAGATGGGCAGGGCGTCCATATCGCCCCGGAGCAGGATGGTCTTGCCCGGGCGCTTTCCCCCGGCCAGCGCGAGGACACCCGCCCTGCCGCAGTCCTGCGGCGCATAGCCCATCTCGGTCAGGGCCTGCTTGACCAGCGCCTTGGTCTTGGGCAGGTCAAAGCCCACCTCCGGGTTGCGGTGGATCGTCCGCCGCCATTTCTGCAGCTGAGGCTGCAGGGTCTTCGCTTCATCCAGCAATTCATTCGGCTTCATCATCCAAACATCGCTCCTTTGCAAAACGCCCTCTCAGGCAGCTGAGAGGGCGGATGATCTTATGTTACTCCTGCGTGTTACCAGCTCCGTCCGGATGGTACTGTGCACAGGTGCACTTTTTCCATTTGAGGCCGCTGCCGCAGGGGCAGGGGTCATTCCGGCCGATCTTGATGACCCGCACCGGCTGGCCCTTGGGGGCACCCTTGACACCGGGAGCACCGTTGCCGGGCACAAAGCCCTCTCCGGTAGGCTTGGCCACCTGCTCCCGCTTGGGAGCGGCACCGGCTTTCCGCACCTCGATGGTCAGCAGCATCTTGATGCTGGACTCCCGGATGGAATCCACCATCTGGTCAAACATATCAAAGCCCTCGATGCGGTACTCGACCACGGGGTCTTTCTGGCCGTAGCCGCGCAGCGCAATGCCCTGCCGCAGCTGATCCATATTATCAATATGGTCCATCCACTGGCGGTCTACGCACTTGAGCAGGCAGATACGCTCCAGCTCCCGCATGAGGGGGGCACCGTAGCGCTGCTCTTTATCGTTGAGGACATCCATGCCGCGGTCATACAGCAGATCGGCGATGCCCTCGCGGCTCAGGCTGTCATAATCCTCCACCGTGTAATGGAAGTCGGCATCGGTGGTCAGCCAGCCCTGATAGTGACGGCGGAGAGCACCAAAGTCCCACTCATCCTTGACATCGCCCGCCAGGAACTGGGCGCAGGAAGAGTCGATGTTCTCCCGCAGCATCTTGTGCATCTCGGCGGAGATGTCTTCGCCGTCCAGCACTTTGTGGCGCTGGCCGTAGATGATCTCGCGTTGCTGATTCATGACGTCGTCGTACTTCAGCACGTTCTTTCGGATCTCAAAGTTGCGGCCCTCCAGCTTCTTCTGGGCACTTTCGAGGGTGTTGGTGATCATTCGGTTCTCGATGGGGGTGTCCTCGTCGATCTTGAGGGTATCCATCAAGCCCGCCACACGGTCGCCGCCAAACAGGCGCATCAGGTCATCTTCCAGGCTCAGGTAGAACCGGGAAGCACCGGGGTCGCCCTGACGGCCGGCACGGCCGCGCAGCTGGTTATCGATGCGGCGGCTCTCGTGCCGCTCGGTGCCGATGATGAACAGGCCGCCTGCCTTGCGCACCTCGTCGGCCTCGGCCTCAATGGCGGGCTTGTACTGAGCGTACAGCTCCTCAAACCGCTTGCGGGCTGCCAGAATATTCTCGTCGGTGGTTTCCCCGTGGCCGTCGGATTCGGTCAGCAGCAGCTCCACGGCGCTGGGGTCGGCGTCCTCAGGCTTTTCGGGGTTGAGCAGATTCTCACAGAAGTGCTCCTTGCGCATCTGGGCCTTGGCCATGAACTCGGCGTTGCCGCCCAGCATGATATCGGTACCACGGCCTGCCATGTTGGTGGCGATGGTGATGGCACCCTTTTTGCCGGCCTGCGCCACGATCTCAGCTTCACGCTCGTGGTTCTTGGCGTTCAGGACGTTGAAATCCCGGGTGTAGCGCTGGAGCATCTTGGCCAGCGTCTCGCTCTTCTCCACGCTGACGGTACCCACCAGCACCGGCTGGCCATTCTTATGGCACTCCATCACCTGCTCAATGACCGCCTTGTACTTGCCGTTGACGGTCTTGTACACGGCGTCCGGGTAATCCTTGCGGATGTTGGGGCGGTTGGTGGGCACGGTGACGATGTTCAGGCCGTAAATCTCGGTGAACTCGGTGGCCTCGGTCTTGGCCGTACCGGTCATACCGGCCAGCTTCTTGTACATGCGGAAGTAATTCTGGAACGTGATGGTGGCCAGCGTCTTGCTCTCGGCGGCGATCTTGACGCCCTCCTTGGCCTCGATGGCCTGGTGCAGGCCCTCGTTGTACCGGCGGCCGATCATCAGACGGCCCGTGAACTCATCGACGATGATGACCTCGCCGTCCTTGACCACATAGTCGATATCCCGCTGCATGACGCCGTAAGCCTTGATGGCCTGGTCGATGTGGTGGGCCAGGGTCATGTTCTCGGCGGCGGCCAGGTTCTCGATCTTGAAGTATTCCTCGGCCTTTTTGATGCCCTTGGCCGTCAGGGTGCAGGTCTTGTGCTTTTCGTCCACGACGTAATCGCCATCGGCCTGCTCATCGGTCTCCACCTTGTCTTCCAGCTCCACCACCACGCTCTTGCGCAGGGTGCGGACAAAGCGGTCCACCTGGGTGTACAGGCTGGAGGAGTCCTCGCCCCGGCCGGAAATGATCAGCGGCGTGCGGGCCTCATCAATGAGGATGGAGTCCACCTCATCGACGATGGCATACACATGGCCGCGCTGCACCATGTTGTCCTTGTAGGTCACCATGTTGTCGCGCAGATAGTCAAAACCAAACTCGTTGTTGGTGCCGTAGGTGATATCGGCATTGTAAGCACGGCGGCGGGCATCGCCGTCCAGCCCCTGCACGATGAGGCCCACGGTCAGGCCCAGCCAGCGGTAGAGCTTGCCCATCCACTCGCTGTCGCGCTTGGCCAGGTAATCGTTGACGGTAACGATATGCACACCCTCGCCGGTCAGAGCGTTCAGGTAGGCGGGCAGGGTTGCCACCAGCGTTTTGCCTTCACCGGTCTGCATCTCAGCGATGTCGCCCCGGTGCAGGGCGATGCCTCCCGTGACCTGCACGGGGAAATGCTTCATGCCCAGCACACGCCAGGCAGCCTCCCGGCAGACGGCAAAAGCATCCGGCAGGATCTCATCCAGCGTGGAGCCAGCAGCCAGTTTTTCTTTCAAGGCCGGGGTCTGGGCCTGCAGCTCAGGATCGGACATGGCCTGATACTTGGGCTCCAGTGCCAGCACCTGCTTGGTCAGGGGGTTGATCTTTTTCAGCTCTCGGTCCGAGAAGCTGCCAAAGAGTTTTTCAGCAAGGGACATTGATCACACCTCATCTATCAAAAATCCGGGCAGAAGCCTGCCCGCGCGGAAAACTAACATACAGATATATGATACACCAAACCCGCAGAGCCGTCAAATCCAACTCCCCTGTTTTTCCGGTGTTTCATTCCCATCGGCGTCTCTTCGCCGCATCTTTTCCAAAACAAAACAGCGCCCGTACTCTTTGCAAAGCGCGGACGCTGTCGGTTTTTGTCTTCTGTTTTTTAAAGGGTTTCCAGCACCCCGGGCAGCTGGCTTATGTCGTCGATGACATGGGCGCACACGGCCTCCAGCCGGGCGCGGGACTGATGCCCGCTGGTGCAGAGGACGCATTTTGTCCCCATGGCAGCCGCCACCTCGGCATCGTGGGTGGTATCCCCCACCATCACGCAGGCGGCAGGGTCCACCCCGCTGTTCCGGAGCCAGTCTTTGCCCACCTGCACCTTGCTCACGCCGTAAATGTCCTGAAGACCGAGCAACTCGGTAAAATAGTCCTCAAGACCCCGCGCGCGTACCTGCTCGATCAGGTAATCGCGGCGGGAGGCGGAAAGCACAGCCTGCTGCCAGCCCCGGCGCTGGAGCTCTGCCAGCGTGGCGGCGGCGTTTGCCATGGCAGGGCAATGCCGCTCGACTCCGGCGTTATAGTGCTCCATAAACCGGGCAGCCAGCTCCGGGTAGGGGTGTCGGGCAAAATCAAACCCGGCGCGGAGGTAATATTCCTCAATGGGGAAACCAAAGATCTCCCGGTATTCGGCAAGGTCATACCGCTGGGGGTAGCCGTGCGTTTCCAGCATCCAGTTCAGGCACCCGTGGGTAAAATCCACATCGTCCAGCAGGGTGCCGTTCCAGTCCCAGAAGATGATTCCGTTTGGCTGCATGGCTTCCTCCTTTTGTGAGGGCTTACTCAAAAATCTTTTTCAGGGCGGTGTTGGATTCAATGATCTTCACCAGCAGCACACCCAGCACGGTACAGCTGATGAGCTCGCCGATGCCCACCGAGATGCCGTTGGACACGCAGGCCAGCCAGAGCGGAGCCGAGGAGCCCGGCTCCGGGAAGAGCACCGCGATCTCAATGCCGATGATGACGGCATTGAACGCCACCGGAGGCAGCGAGGCCGGGATTGCCAGCCCGCCGATGCGGACATTGCGCAGCTTGTAGGTCACCACGCAGGCCAGCAGCGTTGCCAGCGTGCCAAGGATGACATCCACGATGGTGGAGCCCAGCAGGTTTGCCAGGAAGCAGCCCAGCACCACACCTGCAATATACTCCGCGCCAAACACGGGCAGCAGGCAGAGAGCCTCGGCCACACGCACCTGCACGGCACCGTAAGAGAGCGGCTGCAGCGCCATGCAGAGCACAACGTACAGGGCTGCCACCACCGCGCAGCGGGCCAGTTTGCGGACGGAAACATTATTTTTCATATACTACTCCGGCGGAATGAATTTTGACCGCGCAGGGACCGCCAGTTCCTGCGGGTTTGGCCCGGCGTGGTTCGAGACACACCGGGGAGCCTAAAATCCTAAGTTGCTCTTTGGAGCTGTGCACCAGGCACAGCAGAGAAAATTATAGCATAAAAATGATGAGAATGCAACAAAAAGCCCTCTCCGCTTCGCTTTGCTCAGCACCTCTCCCAAAGGGAGAGGCAAGACTTGGCTCCCTCTTTGGGGGAGCTGTCGAGCATTTGCGAGACTGAGAGGGCGTATTGTTAGTCTCTTGCGTGGCCCACATACACCAGCGCCAGGGTATCGGGGCCGGTGTTGGCAGAAACGACGCCGCCCAGCGTAAAGGTGATAAGCGGGTCTTTGCCAAAGGCTTTCTTGCAGGCCTTTTCCAGCTCTGCCGCCTGCGGGATGTTGGTGTGACCGATCATATAATCAAAGTCTTCCACATCCCCGGCGCGCTTCTTGCACAGCTCGATCATAGCAGGCACCACTTTGTCGTCGCCGCGCACTTTCCCCTCCACCTTGGTCTTGCCGTCGATGAGGGTGATGATGGGCCGGATGCCCATAAGCTCGCCCATGACAGCGGCGGCGGCGGAAATGCGTCCGCTCTTCTTCATCTGCTTGAGGCTGTAGGGTCCCAGGATGACCTCCATCCGGTTCATCTTGTCCTCAAACTCGTGGATGACCATGGGGATCTCCGCGCCGTTGCGCAGCTTGCGGGCCATCTCACACAGATACCAGCCAAACACCATGGAGTAGGTGTGGGGGTCGATGAGGTGGATCTTCAGGTGGTGCTCCGGGCGCTCTTCCCGCAGCATTCCCTGTGCCATCACGGCGTTGTTGTAGGTGGAGGAGCCAGACTTGTTGATGGGCACATGGATGACATCCGTGTAGCCCTCGTCCACATACTGGCAGTATTTTTCACAGAACTGGATGGGCGTAATGGCGGCGGTAGAGGGCACACCCTTTGCCGCACGCATCTTATCGTAGAATTCGGTGTTGGTGCAGTCCACACGCTCAACATAGTCCACATCATCCAGCAGGATGTGGAAACTCATGATATCAATGCCGTATTTTTCGGCCATCTCCTGCGGGATATCGCAGGAGGAATCAGTCAGAATTGCAATCTTGCTCATAATTTCCCTCATTTCCATTCATAAT
>ENA-UESS01000231-UESS01000231.1-human-gut-metagenome-genome-assembly--contig:-NODE-231-length-23252-cov-11.602244_pt1 | contig 23252 bp, 19 predicted proteins | sample MGYA00243004_ERZ508005 | MGnify/ENA primary metagenome ERZ508005 (study PRJEB26167, sample SAMN06115471) | human gut metagenome | host: Homo sapiens | place: China:Guizhou | collected 2016-06-29...
TAGGTACGACATTAAACGACAATTTGAATTGTCGGACCTCTTGATTTTCAAGGCTTCCAAACGGACATCCACAAGATGTAGTGTTAAGTTTGGAAGATGGGAACGAGAACCTGGGCTTTTGGTCTATTGCCTCGAGAGTCGCAATTGACTAGACTCAGGCGTGTTGCGTTGCATATCGACTCTCTGAAAAAAGACGCCTTCTGAGGCGTTTTTTGGTCTCTCAAGCAGTTTTCATGCTGTTGGAACAGAGGTGGCGAGGCAGCTGCTCGAACAACAATCAAATTACAACAACAAAGGTGCAAAGGAAATGGCAGTAGAGATCAAGCACATCATCAAACGCGACGGTTCTGTCAAGGATTTTGACGTTCACAAAATCGTCTACGCCATCGAATGCGCCGGCAAGGCAACCAATCAGTTCGGCCGCGAACGCGCTCAAGAAATCACCGACACGCTCGTGATGCCGCGTCTGCGCGAGCTCAGCGTAGCAACTCCCCATATCGAGCAAGTGCAGGATGCCGTCGAACACGCGCTCTACGAAGCGGGGCATTTCGAAACGCTTCGCGCCTACATCGTTTATCGCGAACAGCGTGCGCGCAACCGAGATGCAAAAAAAAGCTGGGTGGATGTTGAAAGCTCTATCAACGAATACCTCAATCAGTCTGACTGGCGCGTCAATGCCAACGCCAATCAAGGCTACAGTCTGGGCGGCTTGATTCTCAATGTCTCTGGCAAGGTGATTGCCAACTACTGGCTGAATTTCGTGTACACGCCCGAGATCGGTCAGTGCCACCGTCAGGCTGACTTCCATATTCACGATTTGGACATGCTCTCGGGATACTGCGCAGGCTGGAGTCTGCGTACTCTGTTGCAGGAGGGCTTCAACGGCGTTCCCGGCAAGGTGGAAGCAGGCGCTCCCAAGCACTTTTCTTCGGCCACGGGGCAGATCGTCAATTTCCTCGGCACCATGCAAAACGAATGGGCGGGCGCTCAGGCCTTCTCATCGTTTGACACCTACATGGCGCCTTTCATTCGCAAGGACAATACGCCTTACGAAGAAGTGCTTCAGGGCATTCAGGAACTCATCTACAACTTGAATGTGCCGAGCCGCTGGGGCACGCAAACGCCATTTACGAATCTGACGTTTGATTGGACTTGCCCGGAAGACCTCAAGAATGTCCATCCGCTGATCGGTGGTGAGGAAATGCCTTTTACCTACGGCGAACTGCAAAAAGAGATGGACATGATCAATCGAGCCTACATTGAGGTCATGACCAAAGGTGACGCCAAGGGCCGAGTCTTTACCTTTCCGATTCCAACCTACAACATCACGCCGGATTTTGATTGGGACAGCCCCAATGTGTTGCCGCTTTTTGATATGACGGCGCGTTATGGTCTGCCATATTTTCAGAACTTCATCAACTCCGAGCTTAAGCCCAACATGATTCGATCAATGTGCTGCCGCTTGCAGCTTGATTTGCGTGAGCTTCTCAAGCGTGGCAACGGTTTGTTCGGTTCGGCTGAACAGACGGGCAGTCTTGGTGTGGTGACAATCAACTGCGCTCGCCTGGGGTACCTTTTCAAGGGTAGTGAAAAGGCCCTCTTTGCGCGCCTGGATCATTTGCTGGAGCTTGCTCGCGATTCGCTGGAAATCAAGCGCAAGACGATTCAAAAGCACATTGATCAGGGTCTTTTCCCGTACACCAAGCGTTATCTCGGTACATTGCGTAACCATTTCTCGACGATCGGCGTTAACGGCCTAAACGAAATGATCCGCAACTTCACGGACGATGCTGAAGACATCACGACAGCAAAAGGGCACGATATGGCCGTGCGGCTGCTCGATCATGTGCGTGCTCGCATGGTTGAATTCCAGACGGAAACGGGGCATATGTATAACCTCGAAGCAACGCCTGCCGAGGGTACGACGTATCGCTTTGCCAAGGAAGACAAGAAGCGCTTTCCAGACATCCTGCAGGCCGGCACACCGAGTCATCCGTATTACACGAACTCGTCTCAGCTGCCCGTGGGCTTTACGGACGATCCGTTCGAGGCGCTTGAAATGCAGGAAGACCTGCAGCGCAAATACACCGGCGGCACCGTGCTTCATCTTTACATGAACGAAGCCATCAGCTCGGCCGAAGCTTGCCGTGACCTGGTGCGTCGTACGTTGACGCGCTTCCGTTTGCCTTATATCACGGTGACGCCCACGTTCTCGATTTGTCCCAAGCACGGTTATCTTTCTGGGCGACACGACTTCTGTCCGAAGTGCGATGCTGAACTTTTGGCCGCCAAGAAAGCTCGTCAGCTTGAACAGGTCGCTTGACACACTTAATTGACGATTGCGTGGCTTTGCCAGGCAGCGTTGAAGGAGGAAATGAAATGACAGAAAAGACCAATGAAACAATCCAACTCAAGGACAGCGAACGTCAGCCTTGCGAAGTGTGGACGCGCGTGATGGGTTACCATCGACCTGTTCAGTCCTTCAATATCGGCAAGAAGGGTGAATTTGAGGAACGCAAGTACTTTGTCGAATCGAAGTGCGGTTGCGGCACTTCAAAGTAAACTCCAATCTCATTGCCCGCTTTCACTCATCGGACAAGTGCTCAATTTCGACGTGCTTACTCCCGCCGCGACGTTACGCATCGCGGCGGTAACGCCTTTTACAAGCATTGATTTTCCAGGCAAGCTTTCCGCAGTCGTCTTTCTGCGCGGTTGCCCTTGGCGTTGCTCCTATTGTCACAACCGCTGGATGCGCTCGCGTCGCAGCCAAGAGGGTGACCCCAATTGGGCAGGTATTGAAGCGTTGCTTAAGAAACGTAAGGGGCTTCTCGACGGTATTGTTTTTTCAGGCGGTGAACCCTGTATGGATCCAGCGTTGCCGTCGGCTGTTCGTCTTGTTAAGGACGAGGGGTATCTGGTCGGGCTGCACACTTCAGGAGCCTATCCCCGGCATCTGAAGGAATGCATTGGTCTGGTGGATTGGGTGGGACTTGATGTCAAGGGCAACCCTGACAACCCCCAAGCGTTTGATGCGATTGCGGGTATCAGCGGTGCGCACAAAGCTTTTATGGAAAGCTTCGAGATCATCCGTCAAGCCGGTACAAAATTTGAAGCCCGTACAACGGCGCACCCTGACTTTCTCAGCGAGAATGATCTGATAGCGATTGCCGGCTGGCTCAGAAAACGCGGCGCCGACACCTACGCGATTCAGATCTACCGCAAAGCTCCGGGCGTGGAAACAGTATATGATCCCGTGCCCGAAGCTTGGCCATCGGCTGCCACAATTGAAGCCGTCAAAGCCATCATTCCGCACTTCACTTTGCGTCGCGAATAACCGAATCTATGCGCCAAGCATGAGGTCTACCTTGCCGGCCGATCGCATCAGGCGCAAGCCCCAGGCCACCACAATGAGGCACACACCCGTGTCGGCAAAGACAGCCATCCACATTGTGGCGTAACCTGCGAGCGCCGCGATCATGAAACAAAACTTGACGCCGAGTGCAAAAACGATGTTCTGAATCAGCGTGGTATGCGTTAACTCCGAGAGCTTCTTAAACCAAGCTATTTTGGCGATGTTGTCGTCCATGATGGCCACGTCGGCCGCCTCGATTGCCGTATCGGCCCCTTTGATACCCATGGCAAAACCGATGCGTGCTCGAGACAACGCGGGGGCGTCGTTGATGCCGTCGCCCACCATCGCTGTTGGCGCTTTGGATTCAAGTTTTTCAATGACTTCCAGTTTTTGCTCAGGCAAAAGTTCGGCTTTGACGTTGTCAATGCCGACGCTTTGCGCAATAGCTTGAGCTGCACGCGTGTTGTCACCTGTTAACAACCAGGGTGTAAGCCCGACCTTTTTCATCAGAGAAATCGCCTGAGCTGAGTTGTTCTTTAACGTATCGGCGACCGCAAACACTGCAACAACGCCGAACATATCGCTTAAGGCTACGGCTGTCTGCCCTTTGGAATGTGCGGCCTCAAAGGCAGCGGTCACGTCAGGTGCCACGGCGCCGCGGCTGGTAAGCCAATTGAGATTGGTCAGGAAAAAGAGAGAGCCGTCAATGACACCCTGCGTGCCGCTGCCCGGTAATGCTTTAAAGTTTTTCACCGGCAGTGTCGAGCGGTTTTCCGTTGCGAAATGCTCGGCAATTGCACGACTGACTGGATGCGAACTCATGGCCGCGAGGCTGGCGGCGATCAAAAGAGCTCTGTCTTTCGCCACCGGACTGGTTAGCGTGATGTTGTTCAATGAGGGCTTGCCTTTGGTGACAGTCCCCGTTTTGTCCAGACAGACGTGTTTCAGGGTGCGGCCGGCTTCCAGATAGACGCCACCTTTGATGAGTATGCCGCGGCGGGCGGCTGCAGAAACGGCCGACACAATCGTCACCGGCGTGGAGATCACCAAAGCGCACGGGCAGGAAATTACAAGGAGTACCAATGCGCGATAAATCCAGACAGTCCATGGTTCATTGGAAAGAATCGGACCGAGAATCGCTGTCAAAATGGCAAGCGCAAACACTGTAGGGGTGTAGCGGGAGGCAAATTTGTCAACGAACCGCTGTAAGGGCGCTTTTTTTTGCTCAGCTTCTTCCACGGCTCGGATGATGCGTGCGCTCATTGAGTCAGCCGAAGCTGCCGTGGCTCTCACGATAAGCGTACTTTCCAATGCCAGCGTGCCGGCAAAAACTCGTGAACCGACAGTCTTTGATGCGGGCATTGATTCGCCCGTGATCATCGATTCGTCCATGGAACCGGCACCGTCTTCGACCATACCGTCCAAAGCGGCTCGCTCGCCCGGTTCGATGCGGTACAGAGATCCTGCGGGGACGGCCTCAGCCTTCATACGCTTCCAACTCTCACCCACTTTGACGGTGACTTCGGTAGGGGCCACGTCCATAAGCTTGCGGATGGCGTTGCGAGCCCGGGTCATGCTCATGTCCTCAATGGCTTCGCCGATCTCATAAAGCACCATTACCATGGCGGCTTCAGGCCAGGCCCCCAAGCAAACGGCACCGATCACGGCGACGCTCATGAGCGTATCCATGTTGAAGATCAGACGAAAGAGAAAGCCCAGTCCCTTAAAAATCGTCTGAAAACCAGCAAGCAAAATCGCTATGGCTGCACACGCCATGATCGCCCACTCGGGCAGAGCGTGCGTCAGTTCAATGGCCTCAGCTGCCGCAGCAAAGACAAACGCAATGCTCAGTCGCGTCCAAGGAAGCGATTCGGTAACGTTTTGTCTGGAACTTGTCTTGTTTGAGGCAACGACAACCGCGTCATATCCAGCTTGCTGCAGCTTTTCGAGAATGGCAAAACAATGTTCTGCGTCCGAGTGAAATTTCACGATTTTGTTGATCTTGTCGACCGCACAGTCAAGCCCAATGAGGTCAAGAATCTGCTTGATGTCGGCTTCGGTTTGCATGGCACTGATGCGAATCGACATTTCCGAGAGAATCGTGTCGCGTATTTCGCTTGCCTGCATACCCACCGAGTCAACGACGGTGATGAGCATTGCTGCGGTGACGTTCTCATTGGCCGGAGTGAAAATTGCGGTTCGCGCAAGCGTGTCGAAACGGACGTCCTTGATAAGGTCGCTGCCTTTGAAGGCTTTTTCAATCAAGGCGGTTTCAGCTCCGCAGCACATTTCCGGAATGTAGAGCTTGATGCAAGGGAAAGAGGGTGTCATGGCTCAGACGAATACGGATAAAGGGTTCCTAGACAGGTATCATTAGAAACCCTATAGTCGCTACAGTGTCAAGAATTTTTTCTGGAAAAGGACAACGCATGCGCATCGGAGAATTGGCTCAGCGCTCGGGTGTGGCCGTGGAAACCATACGCTATTACGAAGCGCAAGGTTTGCTGCCCGCGCCGCTGCGCTTGGACAACAACTACCGCAATTACACACGCAAACATCTGGCAAGACTTCACTTTATTCGCCATTGTCGGTTGCTTGACATGAGTCTTGAGGAAATCGCCAAGCTCACGAACCTTGAGAACGCACAGCCTCGCGATTTCGAAGTGGTGCATGAGACGATTGGTGCGCATATCCGAGACATCGACAACCGCATTCGAGAATTGATGGAGCTCAAGCAGAAATTGCAAGCATTAGAGTGCCACTGCACTGGGAATCACGAGGGTAAGTCATGCGGCATATTGCAAGAGCTTGAGTCGTTTACTGATTCCTGTGACTGTTGTCGCGAATTCGAGATCGGGTGCTGCTGCGGACAAGCTCACCGCAAAATCAAGTAACACAAGCGAGCTTCAGTTCAAGCGCCCAGGTGCTTCTCTTTTGCTAAATTGCGAAAACTCTTTTTTGAACGGAACACACCAATATGCATTTGTTCGGGGGTATGATCGGCTGGCTTCTGGCGGCGGCCGTGGTTTTGATTCCTACTTTTTTTGTTGGCCGTTACGCTCAGACGCGACCGCCGCTTTTGACTTCATCGCGTGCCAAAAGTGGTTTCGGTGGCGTTCTGTGGCTCTTTCTGGCAGGGCAAATCGGTTGGCTTTTGACGCTCGTCTGGCAGACCGTCTATATGACGAGTGAACTCTGGTTTATGCTGGAACGCAATTCGCAGACCATGCTGGCGGCCTTTGTAGCGGTTGTGCCAGGTCTCGTTTCCATCTGCATTGGAGCGTGGGTGATCTGGCAGATTGCGGCCAAGCGTTCTCCCAATGCGGTGGCTTTTGCTGTGGTTGGCGTTTGGCTGATGGGACCTTGCGCGGCCATGTTGCAGAGTTGGTATTTTGGTCTGGCACTCACCGAAATGAGTCTGATCCAGCTCTTTGGATGGAGTATCGGATGGAGTCTGTATTTTGTGTTGTCGCCGCGTGTGGCGCTCACATACGGAACGCCTCGAGGCAAGCGCATTGCTGAAGGTCTCGAAAAGTAAGTCGTGGGCATCGACACAATGAAAAAGGACGCGTCCGAAAAGGATAGCGTCCTTTTTTCCCCGAGATGCAATGGCGGATCAGAATGTCACGTGATCCGGATCGAGACCTGAGAATCCCGTCTGCGGCATATTGTCGAGCCGCTGCATTTCTTCCGGCGACAGGCTGAAGCTGAACAAATCCGCATTCATTCGGCGACGTTCGGGCGACAGAGACTTCACGACGGCCGCAACGCCGTGTTGCAGACACCAACGCAGGCAAACCTGACCGGTCGAGACGTCGTGATGGTTGGCGATTTCGAGCAGAACAGGATTGCGTACCAGGGCTCCGCGCGCCAGCGGCGACCAGGCAACGACCTGAATGTTGCGGCTGCAGCAGAAGTCGAATGTACTGGCTTGACGATAACCGGGGTGAAATTCAATCTGGTTGACCATCGGAGCGATGCGGGCGCGAGCAAGCAATGGCACCAGATGGTGCGAAAGGAAGTTGCTCACACCGATGGCTCGTACAACTCCCTGCTCGTAAAGGTCTTCGAGGGCTCGCCAGGTGCCGGAGTTGATGCTTTGCCAGGTCATCGGTTCCCCTTTGGCGGCAGGCCAATGAATGAGGAACAAATCCAGATAGGACAGATCCATTTTTTGCAGGGTGTTATCAAAGGCTCGCATGGCGGCATCGTATCCGCGATCTGCATTCCAGAGCTTGCTTGTGATGAAAAGTTTCTCACGCGGAATGCCACAGGTACGAACGGCTTCGCCCACACCGGCTTCGTTGCCGTAAATGAAAGCAGTGTCAATGTGGCGATAACCGATGTTGATAGCGTCGTGAATGTGCTCAATCAATTTCTCGTCGTCCGGAACCTGCCAGGTTCCAAGGCCGACACAAGGAATTTTGACGTTATTTGCAAGACGAAAGCCGCTGGCAATGGTGGGCAAAGTGAAACTCCCTAAGTGTTTGGAACAGGCCTGTTCCGTTTATAACCGGATGGAACCGGAAAACGACGGCCGATGATTTTTAGTTTGACGCATTGTATCAGGGCGTCTTTTCAATGTTACGGGCAAAAAAAGAATCGATTCAGAGACTTAGCGAAAACGAGGAGACAGATGTGTTTCGCTGGCACGCTAAAGCCTCTACATACGCATAAAATCCAATGTTTCTCGGGCGTTTTCAGTAGGCGGCAGGGGCACCGAACGGACTACAATCCAAGCAAGAAAGCTTTTCTTTCGGATCGCCAAAGATGCAGCAAGAACTATCCGGTGTTTTTCTTTTATTAATGGTTGTTGCGCTCGTGGCGCTGGGCTTTATCCTGCGTCGACTGAGCAAAGAGGGAGGCGGCAAGTCGACCGCCAAGACAAAGCATATTCAGAGCGGACGTCCCGTGCCTAATGAAAACCCGGCGCGCGGTGCGGTCAAAAAGCCGCCAGAAGTGCAGGAATTTGATGCCGTCAATGTCCATCGCCCGACAATGTTGGCACTCACGACCGTGCGTGAAAATGCAGTTTCTCCCGAAGTGTTTATCCAACGTGCTTTCAAGATTGATCGCGAGCATTGGATGGAAATCGAATCGACCGAAGAAACGCGGCGGAAATTGGATGTACTTTTTGCTCATGTTTGCCAACTTGCCTGGGTGCCGGGAAGTGCTTTCGAACGTCACATCTATTCGGTGAGTTTTGCGCCAGCGCTTGAGGCTGCTCTCCAAGAAGGGATTTTCCGTACGGATTGTTCGGCGGGCGTTGTCACTCATGTGTCAGCTATCGATGAAACGGGTGAGGCGCTGGGTGACCCCATGAAGATGTCTTTGGCAGCTTCCAAGCTGGGGCTTGTGGCTGCGTTGTGGTCAGCGTTCAATCCCAAAGGAATGCCTCACGAACTGCGTGCCGAGCTCGATAAGGAAAATGCGGAAGTTGCCAAACGCTTGTCAGATTTGCCTCAGCATGTCGCATATGAAACGGTGGCAAGCTGGACGATGCGCTACGCGAGCCTTTCGGCGGTAGTGGCCGCCGTCAAAAGCGGAGTGACAGCCGAGCAAGTGCCGGAATATTTGAAAGAAATCGACTCGATTTCCAAGGATATGCATGAACAGGCCGATCGTATTGACGAAGCCATTGAACAGCGTGCGGCAAATGTCTTTAACCTAGAAGACGCTGATGACGCATTGATTCATGCGATCGCTTATATGTACGTGCGCGACCTCACGGTTCGTTTCATGCGCATCTGCTCGCTATTGCGCGTGTCGATCGGCGATTCTTTTGAAGAAGAAGTCCGTTGTGCCAATGCGGTGGCTGGTGATGTCAACCAGTTTACGGACGTACGTTCGCTTATTGCCGCCGCTCAAAAAGTGGCCCATGACAAGCTTGATCCTTCGCGTATGCGGACAGCGGGCGAACACGAAATTTCGCGCGCTACAGCTATTTCAAAGCATGCGCAGGAACTTACAGAAATTCACGACGGATTCCTTGCCGATCTTCAGAAAGAGGCTCGCAAGGTGCAGGACGATATTGATCAGGCTCTTTTGCGCCAGGCTCGTTTGCATCGCTATGCTGTGCGCGTGAGTGACGAGGGTTTGGTAGAAAAGTTCTTTGTGCTCAATGCTTGAGTGATGGAAAACGTGTGAAGCTCGACTATTGAGCCGACAAAAGAACGCCGCCGGAAAAAATGAACTGTCCCCACTTTGCGAGACAGATTTTTGATCAATCGGGCGTTCAAGCCTGTCGAACTCCGCTTCCCTATATTGCTTAGGAGAACGGTAGTTCAATTTGGCTTGGATGCGTTCCTCATTGTAGTAATTGCAATATTCAAGAATTTCCCGTTTGGCCTCGTCAGCCGTCAGAAGGTTCTTGTGATAACGGTTATCCGGATGGTAAAGCCACTCCGTTTTCAAGGTACCGTTCCACCCCTCCATCACTGCATTATCCCAACAATTGCCTTTGCGGGAATAACTTTGTTTGACAAGAAGATCTTCGGCAGCCCTGCGAAAGGCGCAATGGGTATAAAGCGTCCCTTGATCGCTATGCAAGACAACAGCTCCCGTAACAACCCTGGACAATTCCTGTAGCGTCTTCATGCCTAGTGCCAAGTTCTGGCACGTACTCATCTCACAAACCACAATTTCCCGCGTGCACAGATCCATGACGGGGGAGACGTACAGCCAACCTTCCTTGACAGGGATATAGGTCACATCCGTAACAAAGGCGCTACAAGGCTTGGGTTGCTCAAATTGGCGATCCAACGTGTTTTCCAGGACGGTTCCGTCCGGTAATCGTCCTTTTTTCACGCATACCTTGTAGTTGTTGGCGCGTCGAATCACGGCCGAGTACCCATACTCTCGCATGAGCCGTGCAACCTGATTGTGACCAGGTTTACGCTTATGACCGTCTGTACGCAATGCAGCCGTCATTCGTCGGACACCGTATCGTCCTTGGTGGTGCTCTTGGAGAATTCTGATTCGATCCAGGAGTTTCTGATCTTCCTGCACTCGTTTGCCAGGGTTTCCAACACGACGATAAAAGGAGCTCCGGCTGGTATGGGTGAGTCGGCAAGATCGGGCAACGGGTACCCCGCGGCGATGTGCTGTCTCAATTGCATCGTCAATGATGAAATCTTTTTTTTTGAGCCTTCAGTACCACCAAGGTGCTTGTTCATCGATTCCAGCAAGCTCTCCAATACAATGCGTTGCTCTTCGAGCATGCGTTCGGCTGACTTTAACGTTTTGGGTTTCTTGACGGGCACAGGAATTTTGGCGCAGGAGGAGGTCTTCATGGCAAGCTTCGTCGACGCAGACGGCTGTCTACAGGGTAACAACGGTACTCCCCACTTTGCCATATTTTGGACATAGCGGTAAACGTCAGAAGGTGAAATGTTGCAGACGCGTGCGGTCTGGGCGTAATTGCGGCAAATCTCATACTCTCGGACAGCACGTAAGGCAAGCTCAGGAGTCACTAACGAGCGATACGTGGGATCAAGCCAAGTCAGATCGCCAAGGTCAAAGCGATATTGGCATTGCTGCACCCAACTTTTAGTGAGACGGAGCTGGGTGGCGATGCTTTGAGCGCGTGCGCCCTGCCGAAGCAACAACAAAACTTGGTGGCGGATTTCCGCAGAAATTTTCTTGCTCATAAAAATGTCCCCAGAAAGTGTCTCGCTTTCTGGGGACAGTTCAAAACCGACGGCGTTTTTGTTGGGTACAGCTTTTAGCGCTTGATGATTACGCCGGCTTGTGGCGTAAAGGTTGCCTGCAGTTCAGTGCCGACATCAATGAGTTTGGTCCCGGGCAGGAACGGAACAGACATGCTGTAGTGCTTTGCCTGGTTCGAGTTCGGAATCTGGACGTGATAGTCGATTCGATCACCCTCAAAGAGGCGATTGACGATCTGCACGTTGAAGCTCTCAGAACCAGCCTGCAGATGCAGGTTTTCGGGGCGCACCACCAAATAGGCGTTTTCACCCACGGCCGGGGGATTTTGTTTGCCCATGCGGGCGCGCAGTTTCTGGCCGGCCACGGAAATAATGCCAAATCCGTCGGCTTCGATTGCTTCCAAGCGGCCTTCGATGAGGTTAGCCTGCCCGATGAAGTCTGCCACGAAAGGTGTCGCGGGATCTTCGTAGAGCTGCATCGGCGTGCCGATTTGTTCGATCTTGCCGCCGTGCATGACCATGATGCGATCCGACATCGTGAGTGCTTCTTTCTGATCGTGCGTCACGTATAGACACGTAATGCCGAGTTTCTGTTGAATGCGGCGGATTTCGGTACGCATGTGTAGACGAAGCTTGGCATCAAGGTTCGAAAGTGGTTCGTCCATCAAGAGGAGCTTGGGACGAAGAACGAGCACGCGGGCCAGTGCCACACGTTGCTGCTCACCGCCCGAGAGCTGACTCGGGTAGCGTTGTTCGGCCTTGGTAAGACCAACCAATGCAAGAGCCTCGCGCACTTTGGTGGCCATGGTTTCTTTCGCTTCGCCGCGGATCTTAAGACCGTACGCGACATTGTCGAAAATGGTCATGTGCGGAAACAAAGCGTAGTTCTGGAAAACAAAACCCAAACCGCGTTCATTGGCTGGGACGTGCGTGATGTCAACGCCATCGACGCGGATTTCGCCTGAAGTCGGGGTTTCAAAGCCCGCGATCATGCGAAGCGTGGTGGTTTTGCCGCAGCCCGATGGGCCGAGAAAAGTCAGAAATTCGCCGGGCTGGACGTCGAGATTGACGTTGTTGACGGCCAGGAATTCTTCGTTATCTTTGATGAAACGGCGGCAGATGTTTTTAAGACTGAGAGAAACGGACATTTAACGTGCTCCAATGGTGTCGCCGTTGCGGCACAGTACGCGGGCCAGCAGCGACATGGCGCCGGAGGCCAGGAAGACGAGAAGAATCAGCACAACCGAGAAGGCGCAGGCCTGCGCAAACTGCAGTTCGGTCATGCATTCCAGAATGCGGGTTGTGATCAGAGTCCAGTGAACCGACACGAGGAAGATCGTGGCGCTGATGGCCGTCATCGAGTGGATGAAGAGATACTTCATGCCCGAGAGGATGGCCGGCAGGACGAGCGGAATCGTGATCGACGTGAAGGTTTTCACAGACGAAGCGCCCAGGCTTCGGCTGGCTTCTTCGATCGAAGGATCGATCTGGGAGAGCGCGGCGATGACGTTGCGGATGCCAGCCGAAGAATAACGGAAGACGTATGCCGCAATCAGGATGTAGATCGTGCCGGTTAGAACGATCGGCTTGTCGTTGAAGGCGATGATGTAAGCGATACCGACCACGGTGCCCGGCAGCGTGTAGTTCAGAAGCGAGGCCGTTTCCAGAGTTTTGTGACCGCGCACCTTCAGGCGAGTCGTCACGTAGCCCACGAGAACAGCAAGCAAACCACCCAAAGGCGTACCGATGCAGGCGATCAGCAGCGTGTCCTTGATGGCTTTCATGCCGTGGGTCATGACGTATTCGTAGTTGGCGAAGGTAATCGAGTTGTCGACGCCCCACACCTTGACGACACTGCCCAGAACGATGACCGAGTAGATAGCGATGATCAGGGCGATTACGGCTGCGATGACCACGGCCATGACGGTCGTCACGAGCGGCCCCGGGCCGTGAATCGAGCTGCGTCCGCCGGCTTTACCGCTCACCGTGACAAAATTTTTGCGGCTCACCCAGTAGTGCTGAAGCAAATAGACGATCAGAGCCGGGATCAGCAACATGAAGGAAAGTGCTGCGCCGCCCTTGAAGTCATACATGCCAGTGATCTGCAGATAGGCTTGCGTGGGAAGGACGGGAAACGAGTGCCCACCCAAGACCTGCGGCGTTGCGAAGTCGGCGAGAGAACAGGAAAAAACCAGCAGGAACGCATTGGCGATGCCCGGAACGGCCAGCGGCATCGTGACCGTACGAAAAACCGTAAGGTTCGAAGCGCCCAAAGAGTAAGCGGCGTCTTCCAGGTTCGGGTCGATACGCGACAGAATGGTCGAAAGCGTCATGAACGCCACCGGGAAGAAGGTGAGCGTCTCGGAAATGAACGTGCCCCAGAAACCGTAGAAGTTAAAGTCCTCAATACCTAGAAGCGTAAGGATCATGCCGTTGGGGCCGAGCAAAAGCGTTAGGGCGATACTGCTCGTAAAAGGAGGAGAAATCAGAGGCAGGATCGTGATTGCGCTGATGATGAATTTCACCCAAGCGGGCATGCGCAGACGCGTGACGGCAAAGGCGAAGATAAAGCCCAGAACGGTACCGACCAGGCCTACGGAAAAGCCAAGCAGGATGCTGTTGACAGCTGCCTGCTGGTCGTACCAGCTTGAGACGAAGGGCTTGAGATTTTCAAAGGTAAAACCGCTCTCGCCCCAGAAGGTCATGGCAAGAAGCCGGCAGAGCGGATAAAGCACGAAGACGCCGATCAAAAGCCACAGCATCGCCACGGTGAGACGTGTCGTGGCGTCTCGTCCCGTTGCACCGGAAGAGGTCGTCATAGTGGTTCGATAAAAAAGAGAAGAGGGAGGCCGAGCAAATGTCAGCCTCCGAACGCCGATGAAAAAATAAGTATTGCCGGCGAGCGCCGCCGTTAAACAAATTGCCGGACGGCGTTCGCGTGAGATGAAGTCTTACTTGATGACTTCGTTGATCCAGCGCTGGGTGTATTCCTTGCGCTTTTCGCCCTTCCAGGTGACGTCGGTGGGAATCATCTTGATCTTGGTGAGATCGAGAATGGGATTGTCCGTCTTCACGTCATTGCGGGTCGGAACGTAATTGATCTTGTTGGCGACGATGAATTCGGCAAACTTCTTGGAAACGGCCCAGTCGACGAACTTTTTGGCTTCGGCGTTGTTCTTGCCACCTTTGATGACGCCCGTGGCTTCAATGCCGTAGCTCACGCCGTCTTCAGGATAGGTAATCACGACCGGATAACCCTGCTGCTGGATGTCCAAAGCGTCGACAATGTAGAAGATGCCCGAAGCGCACTGACCGGTCGCAATCGGCATGGCGCCGCCCGCACCGCTCTTGGTGTACATCTGGATGTTGCCGTTAAGTTGCTTCTGGAACTTGAAGGCTTCGTCTTCACCCATGATCTTCACGAGCGAGAAGATGCGTTCGGTGGCGGTGCCGGACGTACGGGCATCGGCCATTTGCAGATTCTTCTTGTAGCGCGGATCAAGAAGGTCGGCCCACTTCTTTGGCGGTTCCATGTTGTTCTTCTTCAGGAACTTGGTGTTGGTGAGGAAGCACAACGGAATGACGCCGATGCCGGTCCAATAGTTGTTGGGGTCGCGCATGGAAGCGTCGATAGCGTCGGAGTCGGCCGGACGATAGGCTTCGAAGATACCTTCCTTGCTGGCGGCGGCATACATGTCGGCAGGACCGCCCATCATGATGTCGACCTGCGGGTTGCCCTTTTCTGCGGTCAGACGAGCCAGTGCCTCACCAGTGGAAAAGCGAAGGAAGTTCACTTTGATGCCCGTGTCCTTGGTGAATTCGGCGAAGATGCGCGAAGCGTACTTCTCCGGCATCACGGAGTAGGCGTTGAGTTCGGCAGCGTTAACGCCGAGGCACAAAGAGGCAAGACCTGCGAGCACGGTCAGAAGTTTTTTCTTGGACATGTCCTTTCCTTCCTTGGATTAATTTTTCGCGTTGCTCTGCTTCTTTGAACCGTTCGCGTGAACAGCCGGCGCGGATACTATGGGCTTCAAAATGCCGCCTTGCGCTCTTTGCGAGCGCAAAAAGGGAACACGGCAACGCGTCGGAAGGAAATTGTACCCAAAAGGTCTCGGGTATCTACTAGATTTTGCGAACCCAAAAGGAGATTCTGCAGACTTGATGCATAGCCTAAGAAACTGAACGCCGCAGACGAATGCATCTGCGGCGCTCAATCAAATTCTCTGCTCAGAGGCGATGATTATGCTTCGGGGTCCGGGCGGCTCAGGCGCATTGTGCTGAGTATTGCGGCGGCAGCCGGCGCAATATCGCTCGCCGTAAAGCCCGCGGCATATTCCTCACTTGCCTTGCCGTGCAGATATACGGCGGCAAGCGTGGCGCTTACGAGGTCGTAGCCTTGCGCAAAGAAGGCACCGAGCATGCCGCTTAGCACATCGCCAGAACCGGCGGTGGCGAGCATGGCGTTGCCCGTGGGATTGATCCAGGTGCGCGAGCTGCGCAGCGTGATGACGCTGCCGGCACCCTTCAGAATCGAAATGGCACCGGTCTGAACAGCGAGTTCTCGGGCTGCACCAATACGATCGGCCTGAACTTTTTCGACGGTGCTGCGGATGATGGCGGCAGCTTCACCCGGGTGCGGCGTGATGACCGTGTGAGCCTTGCGGGCTAGCAATGCGTCCTGCAGTGACATGTTGTCGGCAATCATGCGAAGTGCGTCGGCGTCAAGAATCAGCGGAACCGGTGCGGCGATGGCGTCGGTTAGGCGCTTGCGGGCTTTGTCGGAAAATCCCATGCCGCAGCCCACGACGTTGCAGGAGGTCTTCGTGAGGTCAACTTCGCCGTCGGCGACCATGAGTTCCGGATAGATCGTGTCAAAAGCCGGGGCCTTGTCGCTCATAAATTCGACCGTGACGCGGCCAGCGCCTGTTACGATGGCCGCACGGGCCGCCAGAACGGCCGCTCCGATCGTACCGGTTTCGCCGCCCACCACGGCCACATGACCGTAGTTGCCCTTGTGACTGTTGCGGCTGCGTTCTTCGAGAACATGGCGGAAGTCGTCAGGTTCGACGAGACCGATTGTGGAGAGGGGCACGGAAACGCCGAGTTCGTTCACTTCGACGACACCGGCGGCATCGGCCCCTTCGCACATGAAACAACCTGCTTTCGGTGCGAGCATGGCAAGCGTAATGTCGGCCATGCAGCCCTTAACGCCTCCCACCCAGCGGCCGGTCATCGGATTCAGACCGGAGGGGATGTCGACACTGATGTGCAGAGCCTGACGTTCGTTAAACCACATGGCGGCGTCTTGGAAGTCTCCTGCCAACGGCTTTTTCATGCCCGTGCCGAAAAGCGCATCGATCACGACTTCGGCTTTGTCGGCGTTGTAGGGGTCGCTGATCACGACGCCGCCTACGTTTACATAGGCGTTGTACATGGCAAGTGCATCTTCGGTCTTGGGCTTGTCGCAGCCGATCAGTGCCACCGTCACACGATACTCACGATCAAGCAACAAACGCGCGGCGGCAAAGCCGTCGCCGCCGTTGTTGCCGGGGCCGCAGATAAAGACAACATGCTTGCCGGGTTCAAGCGACTCACAGACGCGATCGGCGATTACAAGGCCGGCGCGGCGCATGAGTTCGGCGGCGGGAAGCTGAGACTGATAGCGGTGTTCGAGCGAAGCAAGTTCGTCAAGATTAAGGATTTGCTGAGCCATGGTGAATTATGCAAACTCGGTGTCGAAAAAAGATGCGCAATTGTACGCCGCAGGTTGCTTAATCGTTTTTTACCATCTTTTCCTGAGGCATCTGCGAGAAGAGCCAATCGACAAAACCGCCGCGATTACGTGAGCAGACGTAGAGGCGTCCTTTGCCTGAAAATTTGAGAACAATGCCTTCGCCGGAGGATTGGCTGTGGAAAATTTTCCCAAAGAAGCCCTGTTTGGCCGTATTGAGTGCCAGTTCATAGTCAAGCTCCGTATCCCATGCCACCAGGTGCCCGTTGTCGACGTACACGGAGCGGCTACCGTCCAGATCGATGGCGCGCATGGAACCGAAGCCGCTCACAGCCACTTCACCCTTGCCGTTTGTGCGGATGACGAAAAAACCGCCGGAGTCGCCTAATAATGCGCGCCCTAATCCCTGTGTCTTGGCATCGAGTTCAACATCCTCGGTGCTGGCCAAATAGGCGCCGTCGGCGATCATGTATTGACGCCCGCCCGTTTGCAACACGGCAATATCGCCCGGCAGAGTCGGCGTGAGCAGTACTTCGCCCGGACCGTCGACCGCTTCTATCTTTTGCTGAAAAAAGCTCTCGTCGTTGAGTACTTTACGCGAGAGCGCAGAAAAGAATCCGCCTTTGGCACGCCCCGTCAGAGCGAGGGTGGCATCCATGGATACCATGGCGTTTCGCTCGGCAAAAATGCTTTCACCCTTGTTGAGAACAACGCTCAGCAGCGGATCAATAGAACCTGAAACAGTGATGCTCGGCATGACGGAATTCCTTTGAAGTTTTAAGAATGGACAAAGAGTAGTCTTGGTGATTTAGTCCATTGTACTTGCACCATTTCGTCAGACTTCCGCAAATCGGATTGCGTTCGACAGAACAAAGTCCGGGACCGTTATAATTCATAGATTCAATTGCCCGTGCGGCGCCGTGTCGGCGGGCTTTCTTTGCAATTTCAGCGGTTGAATTTCTAAGATGTCACAGACCTCCGTTCTTCGCATTCCCGGCTCTTGCGCGTTATCCGAATTCCGTGCTGAGCGTCTTCTCAAGCAGTTGCGCGGCGTATGCCCTGCCGTTCAGGCCGTTGCGGGCCGCTACCTGCACTTTGTGCATGTTACGAGGGATTTGACCGAAGATGAAGCGCAGCGTTTGGCCGCGCTTCTTGATTATGGAGACCCAGCAAACGAAAAGACCGGCAATCTTCAGTTCTTGGTTGTTCCGCGTCTGGGCACCATTAGCCCCTGGGCTTCCAAAGCGACCGACATCGTGCACAACACGGGCATTGATGCTGTGGCTCGCGTGGAGCGCGGCGTACTCTACACACTGGCTGTCGAGGGCGATGTTGATGAGACAGCCGTCGCCGCTTTGTTGCACGATCGCATGACCGAAACGGTGCTTGCCGCCGACGCGGATCCCGCCGTTCTTTTCTCCGATGTGCAAGGTCGCGAGATGCGCACCGTTGATATTCTCGCCGGCGGCAAGGCTGCGCTTGAGGCAGCCAACGTCGAAATGGGGCTTGCGCTTGCTCCCGATGAAATTGACTATCTGGTCGAGGCCTTCACTAAGCAGCAGCGCAATCCGACTGACGTGGAGTTGATGATGTTTGCTCAGGCCAACTCCGAGCATTGCCGCCACAAGATTTTCAACGCAAAGTTCACTATTGACGGCGTGGATCAGGAAAAGACTCTTTTCGGAATGATCCGTGAAACGCACAAGGCAGCGCCCCGCGGGACCATTATTGCTTATGCCGATAATGCCGCCGTTTTTGAAGGACCGGAAGTTGATCGTCTCTATCCGCGTCCTTCTGCCGAAGATCGCTTCGGTTCGCACTACGAAGAAATCAAAGAGCCGACGCATACCGTCTTTAAGGTGGAAACCCACAACCACCCGACGGCCATTTCTCCGTTCCCGGGTGCTTCGACGGGTTCGGGTGGTGAAATTCGAGACGAAGGCGCAACGGGGCGCGGTGCTCGTCCAAAGGCAGGCCTCTGCGGCTTTACCGTCTCGGCGCTGCACTTGCCTGGCAAGATTCAGGAGTGGGAAAACGACAAGAACACTGCGGCCGACTGCGACTGCGGCAAAGACAAGGTTTACGGAGCTCCTTCGCGCATCGCAACGCCTTTGTCCATCATGACCGAAGGCCCGATCGGTGCGGCAAGCTTTAACAATGAATTCGGCCGAGCCAATATTCTCGGTTACTTCCGCGCCTTTGAGGCACGTGTGGGCGAGACCCGGTATGGCTACCACAAGCCCATTATGCTTGCGGGCGGCATTGGCAATATCCGTGACGATCAGACGAAGAAACTGGAATTGCCGGCCGGAACCCTCCTCATCGTGCTGGGCGGTCCGGGTATGCGCATCGGGCTGGGCGGCGGTGCTGCAAGCTCCATGACGTCTGGTTCGAATGCCGAAGCGCTTGATTTCGACAGCGTGCAGCGCGGCAATCCTGAAATGGAACGTCGTGCTCAGGAAGTGATTGACCGTTGTTGGTCCTGCGGCAAGGACAATCCGATTCTCGCCATTCACGATATCGGCGCAGGCGGTCTGTCCAACGCCATGCCTGAGCTTGCCGATCTTTCGGGTCACGGCGCACGCTTGTCCCTTGACAAAGTGCCGGTGGAAGAAAAGGGCATGAGCCCGTTGGAAGTCTGGTGCAACGAAAGTCAGGAACGTTATGCGTTGGCGATTGCGCCAGAGTCTCTTGAGAAGTTTGACGACTTCTGCCGTCGCGAACGTTGTCCGTATGCTGTTCTCGGCTCCATTTCCGAAGACGGAGAGCTGATTGTCGAAGGCCGTAAGGGTGAAAACCGGGCTGTGCAGATGCCCATGGAAGTTCTCCTTGGCAAGCCCCCGCGTATGCATCGTAATGTGACAAGCGTCAAAGCTGATTTGGCCGGTTTCAAGACCGACATCTCGCTCAAGGATGCACTCTACCGCGTGCTCAAGCATCCGACCGTGGCAAACAAATCCTTCTTGATTTCGATTGGCGACCGGTCCGTGGGCGGTCTTGTGAGCCGCGATCAGATGGTTGGTCCCTGGCAGGTTCCAGTGGCCGACTGTGCCGTAACCTGTGTTTCCTTTACGTCTGAAGCGGGCGAAGCTATGGCGATGGGCGAGCGCACACCTGTTGCCGTGATTGATGCCGCCGCCGCCAGCCGTATGGCCGTAGGTGAGGCACTGACCAACATTGCCGCCGCCGATATTGATCTTTCGTTGGTTAAGTTGTCTGCCAACTGGATGGCTGCGTGTGGTGCTGCAGGTGAAGATGCCAAGCTCTTTAGTGCTGTGGAAGCTGCAAGCGGTATTTGCCAGAAGCTTGGTATTTCGATTCCCGTGGGCAAGGACTCCTGCTCAATGCGCACCGCATGGAAAGATGGGCAGGAATCCAAGTGTGTGACGAGCCCCGTTTCGCTTATTGTGTCGGCAGCCGCTCCTGTGGGCAACGTGCGTTTGACACTCACGCCTGAACTTCGTAAGGATACCAAGAGCGTGCTTCTTGCCGCCGATTTGGGTTTTGGTAAGAATCGCATGGGTGCTTCGATTCTTGCTCAGTGCGTGCAGAGTTTCGGTGACACGGCTCCCGATGTGGATTGTCCCGAAACACTGGCAAAGTTTGTGCGCATGATCCGTAAGCTTACGCTTGCCGGTTGCGTCCTGTCCTATCATGACCGCAGCGACGGTGGTTTTGCAACGACGGCAGCGGAAATGATGTTTGCTTCGCATTGCGGCGTGACGCTTCATGCTGATAAGTTGGGGACGAACGCTCTCGAAGGACTTTTTGCCGAAGAGCTTGGCGCTCTGATTCAGGTTCCTGCCGATCGAATCGACGAAGTGATGGCCGAAGTCCGGGCTGAAGGTCTTGAGGAGGTCTTTAAAACCGTCGGCGAACTGAACGATGAAGATGCACTCGTGGTGTATGAAAACGGTCAGGAAATTCTTCGCGAAGCCCGCACGGATCTCACGCGCGCCTGGTGCGAAGTCTCAAACGCCATCGCCCGCAACCGCGACAATCCTGTATGCGCCGACAGCGAAACCGACTGGATGTGCGACAAGGATGTCAAGGGCTTGTTTGTGAAGACCTCTTTTGATAACAACGAACGCATCGCGGCTCCTTACATTGCCACGGGCGTGCGTCCCAAGCTTGCCGTGTTGCGTGAGCAGGGTGTCAATTCGCAGACCGAAATGGCGGCAGCCTTCACTCGTGCTGGTTTTGAAGCCTATGACGTGCACATGACCGATCTTCTGACCGGCCGCATCACGCTCGAAGACTTTGTTGGGCTTGCCGTTTGCGGCGGCTTCTCCTATGGTGACGTGCTGGGAGCTGGCGGTGGCTGGGCCAAGACTATTCTTCACAACGCCATGCTTTCGGATATGTTCTCGGCCTTCTTCAATCGTACGGATACCTTTGCTTTGGGTATTTGCAACGGTTGCCAGATGATGAGCCGCTTAAAGGGCCTCATTCCCGGCGCAGAAGCCTGGCCTCAGTTTGTTCGTAACCGTTCCGAACAGTTTGAAGCGCGTTGTGTAGAGCTTCGTATTGAAGACAGCCCCTCGATTCTTTTCCGCGGCATGGCCGGTAGCTGTATGCCGATCGTGAATTCGCATGGTGAAGGTCGTGTGCAGTGGGATCGTCCGGAAGACGCTCAGGCAGCTCATATTGCGGCGCGTTATGTTGACGGCAACGGGCAACCCACCGAACGGTATCCGTTGAACCCCAACGGATCGGTTGGCGGTGTGACGTCCGTGACTACGACCGACGGTCGATTCACTATTATGATGCCTCATCCGGAACGCAGCCATCGCACGGTGCAGCTTTCCTGGCATCCGCGAGAAATGGGGGCCTTCTCGCCGTGGATGCGTATGTTTGAAAACGCTCGCGTTTGGGTGGGTTAAGCCTCTGGCGTAACGCTTGACATACAGGCCTGTTGGAAACTTCGCTTCCTTCGGGCCTTTTTTTGAGGGTTTTGTCCGGATGGATGTTGCCGTACTGCTTTCGTTTGCTGCTGCCAGTCTGGTGCTTGCTGCTGCACCTGGTCCTGACATTCTCTACGTATTGGCTCAGTCTGCGCAATCTGGTGCACGCGCGGGTTTGACGGTGGTCATAGGCCTTATGGTCGGTTGCCTGATTCAGACAGCAGCCGCGGCAGCGGGGCTGGCTGCTGTGGTTGCGGCCAGCCCATGGCTCTTCTGGACCATTCGTTTGGCCGGAGCGGCATACCTTTTGTATCTTGCGTGGGGAGCCTGGCATGCGCCGACTTCAGCGCAGACGGCGCGTGCTACAGTGATTGATCGCTCCGCGTTATTGCGTCGGGGGATCATTATGAATGTAACGAATCCCAAGGTGCAGATTTTCTTTTTGGCTTTCTTTCCGCAGTTTGCAACCAGAGGAGCGACCGGCTGGCAGATGGCCATGGAAATGGGGCTTCTTGGGGTGATTTTTACTGTTTGCGCATTTGTGGTCATGGCTGGTTGCGCTCTTTTTGCTGGGGTGTTGTCGGACACGATCCGTTCGCCTCGGGTGCAGATTGTTCTTAACAAGGCCTCTGCGTTCATATTCATCGGTTTGGCTCTGGCCGCTGTCGTTTCTTAGTAAAAATTTTTCGGGTTATGAAACTCGAAATTTCTTCCAACTAAGATGTCCTGCCTATGCAAGGCAGCCGCCGAATCGGTACCATTCGCCCATGCTCGAGCGCTCCTCGGGAGAGCCTCTTTTATCAGCAATAAAGAAGAAAGAAAAAATGCTGTTCTCAAATACCGCCGCAGATGATACGAATCGTGTCCGCATCAAATTGTGCGGACTGACGTTGGAAGACGATGTATTGACCGCCGTTCAATCGGGTGCTGATGCTGTGGGTTTCGTGTGTTATCCGGCAAGCCCCCGGTATGTCACGCCGTCCCGGCTCATGTGTCTTTTGAGCTTGGTGCCGGCTTCGGTGACCAAGGTTCTCGTGTTTGTTAATCCGACAAGCGAAGAGGTGCGGGAGCACCTGGCGATGTTCCCGGACTGCGTGCTGCAATTTCACGGAAACGAATCGCGCGCCTTCTGTGATCAGTTTCATGTGCCCTATGTTAAGGCGGTGTCGGTTAAGCGACCTGAAGATCTGCTCAGGGCGCAGGACGAATATCCTATGGCCGTAGCGTTGTTGGCCGATGCTGCAACGCCTGAATTCGGCGGCTGCGGGAAGTCTTTTGATTGGGAAGGGGTCGGTAAGATTCGCGATCAGATCCGTAAACCTCTCATTGTGGCCGGAGGTTTGAAGGAGCAAAACGTAAGCCAGGCTATCCGCGTTATGCGTCCTTGGGCGGTGGATGCCGCCAGCGGGGTTGAAACGGCCCGCGGTATCAAGGATCACGACAAGATTCAAAAGTTTATCGAAGCCGTACGACGCGGCGGCGAATGCGAAGATTCGCTTCTGCAAGCATAAGAAAGCAAAGAAACTGCGCCATCATCAGAGCCCGTCGAATTCTGCGGGCTTTTGTGTTTTTATGCCTAGCGCGGCAAGTCTGCGTCC
>ENA-UESS01000238-UESS01000238.1-human-gut-metagenome-genome-assembly--contig:-NODE-238-length-22959-cov-11.832357_pt1 | contig 22959 bp, 16 predicted proteins | sample MGYA00243004_ERZ508005 | MGnify/ENA primary metagenome ERZ508005 (study PRJEB26167, sample SAMN06115471) | human gut metagenome | host: Homo sapiens | place: China:Guizhou | collected 2016-06-29...
CTCCATGCATCCTCCGCACCGTCATTTTTCAGCATCTTGGCATCATCGAAACGGATGGCGTTATCCATGCCGCTTTCTCAAACGCCGCCTTCCACGCTACTCAACGATCTGCTTTAGCAAGTAGACGCTGAATCTCCGTCAGGATCTAGCGCCGATCCACTCGTAAACACGTACCGGCACTCGTTTACCTGCAGCAGTCGTCGGTGTGTCGCAACACGATCCCGAGCAAGCACCGCTCATACAGGCCGGCATCGTTTTCGTAAACCGCACCTTTCCTTTGGCTCGCAAAGTCTCCGCCATCATTTCCACCATCTCGGGCGTCGTGCGAAGCTGCTGCGCAAGTTCCAGTTGCGTGGCCGTTCCGTAACGGCGCAAATAATCCTGAATATCCATCAAAAGACTCATACTGTGTCCTTGTTTTGCGTGCAAGAAAAGACCGCATCCGACGGTAAGTCTCTAGCCTGAGTATCAGATGCGGTCGGTCAGATGCTTCGGAGTTTTGTTCTCCGAAACTCTACGGTTGGCTGATTAAGAGGGCTGCGCCACGGCAATCGGGATCACCTTCGGACCCTTACCGCGATTGTTTTTCACGTAATTGCGCATGAAGATTAAAAGCGAAGCCAAAAGGCCGAGCGAAATCACGATGGCCACGGTCGCGTAAAGCGGATCCTGAGCAAACGTACCCACACGGTAGACAATGGTGGCTGTGGAGTATCCAAGAACCGTCGTCCAGGCCGCGAGGAACAATGTCCAGGCTGCACCGGCTTCACGATAGACCGCTGCGATTGCCGCTACGCAGGGCATGTAGAGCAACACGAGCATCAGGTATGCAAAGGCGGCAAGCTGAGAGCCGAAGAGCTTTTGCATCATGTCGATGGTTGTCACCGTCACTTCCTGAGATTCCGCAGCCGCTGCCGTATCCGACAAATCATCCACGGCAATACCAAGAGGATCGGTAAAGGCTCCGCCCAGGTCAGCCAGATTGTCAACAATCGTGCCGCCGGCTTCCGAGAGAATGGCACCGAGCGACCAACCTTCGTCAGCTTCTTCTTCAGCAGGAGCGGCACCGTCTTCGCCCGCAGCCTCGGCATTCTTGTCGCGCGCCATCTGGTCATAGAGCGAGTTGAGTGTACCAACCACGGCTTCCTTAGCAAAGATGCCGGTAAACACACCCACAGCAGCAGGCCAGTTTTCCTGAGTCACACCCATCGGCGAGAGCACCGGAGCGATCGTGTAGCCGATTTCAGAGAGAACCGACTTTTCGGAGTCCTCATTGCCAAACGAACCGTCGGTACCCCAGCTGTTCAAGAAACCCAGCACGGCGCAGATCACAACGATCACTTTGCCGGCACGGTTCAGGAAGGCCTTCAGGCGATCCCACGTGCGCATCATGACGCCCTTGACCGTCGGGATGTGGTACGGCGGGATTTCCATCACGAAGGCGGAAACTTCACCGGGCAGCACCACGCGCTTGATCAAAAAGCCCGTGATGATGGCGGCAATAATGCCGATCACATAGATGCCGAACACCAGATTCTGGCCATTGGTCGGGAAGAACGCCGTTGCAAACAGAACATACACCGGCATGCGGGCGCCGCAGCTCATGAAGGGAGCCATCATGATGGTGATGATGCGGTCGGTTGCCTTATCCATCGTACGGGTAGCCATAATGGCAGGCACGTTGCAGCCAAAACCCACGATCAACGGTACGAAGGCTTTACCGGGCAGGCCCAACGCGCGCATCACGCGGTCCATCACGAACGCGGCACGAGCCATGTAACCCGAGTCCTCAAGCATGGCGAGGAACAGGAACAGGAAGAAGATCGGCGGAATAAAGGTCGAAACCGTTGTAATACCGCCGCCGATACCGTCGGCGAGCAAGACCTTAAGCCATTCGGGCGTGCCGACTGCCTCAAGCAGGCGACCGAAACCGTCGACAAAGATGCCGGCAAACGTGATGTCAAAGAAGTCAATAAAAGCGCCGCCGAGGTTCTGCGTAAAGAGGAACATCACGTACATGATCGCCAGGAAGATCGGCAGTCCCAACCAGCGGTTCAAGACAACGCGATCAATCTTGTCGGTCATCGTATTGCTCATTTCGCCGTGACGAATCAGCGCTTTTTGCGTAATGCGGTTGACAAAGCTGTAACGAGCGTCGGCAACCACGATATCGGCGTCGCCGTCATAAGCGGCATTCACCTCATCGACAATCTTCTTAACCTTGGCGTAGGCTTCGGCGGGAAGCTTGTCTTCAATTCCCGGAGCACCTTCAACGAGCTGCAACGCGAACCATTCGGGACGTTCCACACCTTCTTTGCGCAGTCCCTGAGTAATCGCTTCACGAGCCTTCTCAATGCGCTCCTCGAAAGAAACGTTCATCGGCGGCAATTGAGGATTCTTTAAAAATTCCGCAACCGTTTTTTGCAGTTCACGCACACCTTGCTCACGCGCTGCCACCAGTCCCACAACAGGGCAACCGAGCGCCTGCTGTAGCGCCTTCAGATCCACCTCAATTTTGTGGTTCTTGGCAATGTCGAGCATATTGACGGCAACGACCATCGGCACACGCATTTCGATGAGTTGGGCCGTCAGATAAAGGTTGCGTTCCAGGTTGGAGGCATCAACGATGTTGATCACCGCCTGCGCTTCATCCGTGAGGATGTAGTCACGTGCAATGCGTTCGTCTTCGCCGGAAGTCGATGCCGGCGTAATGGAATAAATGCCGGGAAGGTCAACAATCTCTACGTCGTTGCCTTCAAAACTGTAACGTCCCGTCTTTTTGTCGACGGTGACGCCCGGCCAGTTGCCGACTTCCTGTTTGGAGCCGGTCAGAGCATTAAAAAGCGTTGTCTTGCCGCAATTCGGATTGCCGACAATACAGATGATGTTTTTCATATTGCAATCCCCAACTTAGTCCAAGCGCACTTCCATAATGGCGGCTTCGTCCTTTCGAACGCTGATGAAGCTGCCTCGCACTCGAATCTCCACCGGATCCCCCAGCGGAGCCACGCGCACCACTTCAAACGCTGTCCCGGGTGTTGCGCCGAGCATCAGCAAACGCCGACGGTATTCCGGCGCCTTTTTGTCATAGCCGACAATCGTCCCCTTGGTTCCGGGGGAAAGTTCCTTTAACAACATGGTTTGCCTGTCCCTTGTTTCGAGCCGCGTGTTTCTGACTGACAAATCCGCGGCGCTTAGTACACGTAAATTTTCTGAGCAACGTCAAAGTTCACGCCGATACGGCTGTCTCCGACGGCAATCAAGATGCTCTCGTTGACCGCGCCGCTTAACACGCGAACCGAACTGCCCACATGCAATCCAAGTTCATCGAGACGAGCCGCCTCGGGAGCCGGAAGCTTGACCTTGGCAACGATGCCGGGTTCTTCGATTTTCAGTTGCGTGAGCTTGCGAATTGTTCGTTCTTTGTTCATTGCTTCTGCGTTTGTGGTGGCTCCGAAATTGCTCGCCGAGCAACCCGAAGTCATCAATGATGAATAAATTCAATGCGAATGATACCTTTTCTCAATAGCAATGAGAACAATTATCACTCATCTTTTTTCACCATTAAACCAGATCTTCAAACGTTGACACTCGTTTTTTGATGTCGCTTTTCAGCGATAAATCCGCTTAAAACCTAAAGAATTAACGATTCTTGTTCGCATTGATCGGATGTTTGTCATCGCTCAGATTTGAAAAAGAGCCGTGACATCCATGGCCCCGGCTCTTTTCCTTCATTGGCGAATCGGTTTACACCTGCGCAGCGTCGTTATGCGCTTAGAACGTGTGCACGAGACCCACGCCGAACCCAACGCTGTTGTATTCGGCACGATCCATCAAACCGAACGCCATTTCATTTGTTCCGAGATCTTTGTCAAGGCCGTCGCCGCCGACCGAGTAGAACGCAGCACCATAAAGCGTCGTACGCTTGCTCATGTCATAGGTGTAAGCCAAGCCGAGAATCGTGGCGTTGCCCTCTTCGTCGGACACCGCATCGTTTTCACCCTTGACGTACTGAACGGAAGCGCGAAGCGTGCCCTGACCAAGCGGAGCTGTGGCGCCCAGCATGAAGCTGTCGAAGTTATAAGCGGCGCCAGAGATCTCTCCGGCCGCAAATTCGCGCGTCTTACTGGCGTGCTGATAAACAAAGCTCGGACGGACTACTTCAAAGTCATACGCAGCCGCCACTGTGAAGGTCCAGGAATCATCGTTGTCTGCCCAATCAGCTGCGCGATCGTATTTGCGCATTTCTGCAATCGCCGCCAGCGCCAGCGGACCGTTTTCATAGGACACACCCAAACCGTAGTAGTGATCGCGATCCGACCACTTGGCATTGGAGTCGTCATCACCGGTGTTGCCCATCAGAGAAACTTTGAAGCCCTCCATCGGCGTCACTTCGACAACAGCCATGTTGCCGCTGGCGTAGTCCTTGGAGGCAAAAGCGCCCAAACCAGCGACGCCCACAAAGGCTTCCATCGGGTCAAATCCGCAGATCAGATCAAAGTCGCCGCCGGCACTTGCCAGACCGCCAATATTGCCGAAGGCAAAATTGACTTTGTCGTTGCCGATGCGCAGATAGGCCTGGCTATCAAAAATCGTGCCATCCGAAGCCATTTCACCCGTGTCCGAACCGAACTCGTTTTCGAGCGTAAAGCCGACAGTCCAACCGTTGCCGATATCTTCTTCACCGGTAATGCCCCAGATGGAATCGCCCCAGAAACCGCTTTCCATCGAAAAAGAATCTTTGCTTTCTTGGTTTTTCTGATCAATGCCTCCTGACAAGGAAGCCTGGTTCTGGTAGAGCACCCCCGTTGAAACCGAACCGTAAAGCGAAACCTGAGCTGCCTGAACCGAGAAGGCGGCGGCGCTCACCGCCATCGCCAGAAGCGTTGTCTTGAATTTGGTCATTTGTTGTCTCTTTAAAAGTAGAAAGAAGCGACGGCAAGAAGCGTTTTTTCCGGACCTATCGAACCGTCTTGAATCGTTGCGAATTGTAATAAGAATTATTCTCATTTCGCAACGATGAGCAGAATTCACTCGAAAATCGTTGCTTCTTTGACAAAAAAGCAAAGCGTTTAGAGAGTTTTACCTAGCCTAGAGCAACAAAAAGCCCGCAACGAAAACAAGCTTCGAAGCGGGCCGAAAGAAACGAGACGGCGGTCAACTATGCTTTTTTACGCGGCAGACGTTTGATCAGCGAAGAGGTATCCATTCGCGACGCCCCCATTGCCTGCAGTTCACCGTAGAACTGATCAACCAGCGCTGTCACGGGAAGCGATGAACCGTTACGTCTGGCTTCGGCCATCGCAATGCTGAGATCCTTGCGCATCCAGTCAATGGCAAAACCGAAATCGAATTTGTCGTCCACCATCGTTTCGCCGCGGTTGGCCATCTGCCAGGAGCCAGCCGCCCCCTTTTCGAGTACCTTCAGCACCTTTTTCATGTCCAAGCCGGCGTTCATGCCAAAGGCAACCGCTTCCGACAACCCTTGCACGGCTCCTGCCAAGGCAATCTGGTTAACCATTTTGGCTAACTGCCCGCTACCGGCCTCACCGAGATACGTGACGTTGCATGCATATGAGTCAATCACGGGCTTGGCCTTTTCGAAGACGTCGGCCTCTCCGCCTACCATCACGGTGAGAACGCCGTTGACGGCACCGGCTTGCCCTCCCGACACCGGAGCATCCAGAAAGCCCAAACCACGGGCCTTGCTCGCCGCAAAAAGCTCACGAGCGAGATCAGCCGAGTCAGTCGTGTGATCCACGAAGACGGCTCCCGCTTTCATGCCGGCAAAGGCGCCTTGTTCTCCGAGCACGACACTTCGCACATCATCGTCGTTACCCAAACACGCAAATACGAAATCGGCATCCTCAACCGCTTCAAAAGCCGTTGATTTATAGCCCGCACCATACTCCTGCGCCCACTTTTGGGCTTTAACGGTCGTGCGGTTGTAGACGGTCACATCAAAGCCTTTTCTAACCAAGTGGCCAGCCATGGGATAGCCCATGACGCCGAGTCCCAAAAATGCGCATTTGATACTCATTGCTCCTCTCCTTTTCGTTAACCTTCCACCTCAGCGTATTCGGCCGCCTGATCGCCCCAGTCGTACAAAGCCGAAAGCGTCTCTTCAATGGCTTCATAGCGTTCTTCCGTGATGCTGCCTTCGTTTAGGAGCGTTTCATAGCGATCACGCACGGAATCGATCTCTTCGAAATATGCTTCGAGTGTCATCGGTGCGACGCCGTCCTGCGTCAGACGTTTACGGCATTCGCTCAGCCACTTTTCCTTTTCGGATTCGTTCAAGGTCTGCGGCGCACAGCGCGCACGCATGCGGAAAAGCAACTCATTTAAGCGATCGTCGTCAAAGTACAGTCGTCCCTCGTGGACCTGTTCGGCAATCGTTTCAAAGTCGAGATTCAAAAGTCCTTGGGCACGCGCACGATCGGCATCGTTCACAAAACCGTCGTAGAGAGCCGCCTCCGCATCTTTGGGGCCTTCTGTCGCAAAGCGCGCTTTATTATTTTCATCAAATACCTGCCAAGCCTGCAGCACCGGACCTTCAATCAAACCATGCAGGCGCGTGAGCCTTTCGCCGTTATCCACGACTGTCTGCAGATTGATGCGGAATCGCTCGCAGACCGAGTTCGACGCCACACGCAGATCGGAGCAAACAAACGGACACTCGTTGATGCGAAGACGCCGCAAGGCCAAGGGCTCTTCCCCCTCTTGCCGCATAGAGGCGGGCGCAAACGCTCGGCGAGCGATTGTTTCGGGATCCAGTCCCGTAAGCTCTTCGGGATTTTCTCTGCAATCCCAAACGAAGTATTCATTTTGGTTTTCCGGATTGCGGGCCACCGGCATCACAAAACGCAAAAAGCCGCGTTCCTGCCCGGCTCTCGGATCAACCCACAAACAGGGGCGACCGGTATCGAGCGCCTCGGCAATCTTGAGCTTACTTCTGTTGTTCAGGGCCCACTGCCACAAGCGCTGTTTTTTATCAGCCAAAAAACGCGCAAGCGCCACAGTTGCCGCCACGTCGCTTGATGCATCGTGCGCATGACTGTGCTCAATTCCGTTGGCGGCCGTCAGTTTTTCAAGCTTAAACGTGTGACGATCGGGCTTTTCGGGATCGTTGCTGCGTACCTTGGGCCAGACGACGCCCTCAGGGCGAAGCGCCCAGACGGCAAGCACAAACGGGTACAAGTCCCACCGAGAGCAGCCGTTGCGCCAGACATGGCTGTACATATCAAGCAAGTTACGCCAGAAAAGCGAGCGATTGACCTTGTCGTCAAACCCGATGCTGTTGTAACCCACCGAAATGGTTGCCGGGGTATTGAGTTCCTTAAAAACACGCTTGGCAAAATCCACTTCGGCCAGCCCCTTGTCAGAGGCTTCCTGCGGTGTGATACCCGTAAGGACACAGGCCATCACATTGGGAAGGTACTCCATTGAAGGACGGCAATAAAACAAGTCGGCCTCTGCCGTCGGCTCAAAGGTCAAAGTCGTACGCATCCCGGCGAACTGCGCCGGCCGATCGCGCACCGTATCGAGCCCAAACGTCTCGTAGTCGTACCAATAAAAAGTTGTGCTCTGCGTCATTTGTGTCGTCGACTGGGATCTCGGTTTTCGTCTCGCGCTGTTTCTAAAGAAAAAGCCGCCGCACACTTATCCCTGCGGCGACTTCATTCCGGGACAAATCGCAAGCCGGCAAGCTAAAGCCTGTCAGGGCTCAGAACCGTTTTGCTGAGCTTCCTTTTGCTTACTCGCATTGACCAAGCTCTGCAGGTAGTTGGCGGCATATTGTGCCACCGTCTCAAGCTTGATATTGCCGTCGGGCTGCACGGGACCGGAGCCGCGCTGCAACGCCTTTCCGTCAATCACCGCCTGGAAATCAAACGACTTCGCGACCTTGTCGTCCGTCGTCACACCATAAAAGAGACACAACCGGCAGTCAGCGGGAACCTGATTGTGTTCCACAACCCGCGTCTTGACACCCGTGTGCTGCAACCCGGCCTCAATGGCTTTAACAAGCTTTTCATTACCCAGTTGCGCGTTCTGATGCCGAACGACACAAATGGTATCGATTTTCCCTTTGCTTGCCTGAGCCTGCTGTTGAACTTCACCCTCCTGAGCTTTTTGTGCCGTAGGGCATCCCGTAAGCAACAGAGCTGCGGCAGCTAACACCGCAAGTTTTACCGGTAAAAACTTCTGCATGAAATCATCTCCGTCAAGAACGCGTCGGAAAAGGGTCCATCCTCCTTTTTCAAAGAGAGTTTAACGACTCGGAACAAAAAGGAGGAACAGGCCCATACCCACATCTTTCTTCGTCAGGCGATCTTGGAGTAGCCGCCTGCGCGATCAGATTCGCGCAGGTAGCGATCAAACTGCATCGCCACTGCACGCACAAAGATCTTGCCCTTGGGCGAAACGATGATCTTGTCGGCCGTGAGTTCGGCAAGCTCGTGCTTGACGTATGCCTGAAGCTTCTTCATTTCATAGGCGAAGTATTCGTCGAACTTGATGCCGAATTCCTCTTCGATTTCCCGCTTGTCGAGTTCAAAGCGACACATGATCGTCATGATGACGGCGCGGCGCAACTTGTCGTCGTCGTTGAGATCAAAGCCGCGGCAGGTCGCAAGCTTGCCCGACTCGATCGCTTCGCTCCAAGGTTCGATTTCGCGAGGGTTGCAGGCGTAGAGGCCGTCGACGAACGAAATCGAGCTCGGTCCCAAGGCCACCATGTCGCACTCGGCTCGTGTGGAGTAGCCCTGGAAGTTGCGCTGGATGGTGCCGTTGACCTGAGCAATCGAGAGCTCATCGGTTTCCTTGGCGAAGTGATCCATGCCGATGTAGCGGTAGCCATGGCTCGTGAGCGTCTTGATCGCGTCGAACATGATGTTGACGCGTTCGGCCGCTCCGGGCAGTTCCGCAGGAATGATACGGCGCTGAGGCTTGAAGATGTTAGGCAGGTGCGCGTAGTGATAGAGCGCGATGCGATCGGGCGAAAGTTCAATCACCTGTTCGATCGTGCGGGCAAACGTTTCGCGCGTCTGACGCGGCAAACCGTAGATAAGGTCCATGTTAATCGAGCCGAACCCTTCGGCTCGAGCGCTTTCGAGCACTTCTTTGGTCATCTCGAAAGGCTGAATGCGGTTGACGGCTTTCTGCACGTCCGGATTGAAGTCCTGCACGCCCAGGCTCATGCGGTTGAAGCCCGCCTTGCGAAGCGTCTTGATCTTGGTCGGAGGGCAGCTACGCGGATCGACCTCGATCGAAAATTCGCCGCCTTCCTCAAACGGAAAGCGTGCATTGAGACCGGCCATCAGTTCGAGAATTTCGTCGTCGTTCAAAAAGGTCGGCGTGCCGCCGCCCCAGTGCAGCTGCTCGAGCGTTTTAATTCCCGTCAGATGTTCTTTGGCAAGATCGGCTTCCTTCAAAAGCGTCTTGATGTAGGCGGCAGAACGCGAATGATCTCGCGTGACGATCTTGTTGCAGCCGCAGTAAAAGCAAACGTCGTTGCAAAACGGAATATGGCAGTAAAGCGAAAGCTTGGCGGGCTTGGCTGCCTTTTCGCGGCGGGCAAGCGCCGCCTGGTAATCCTCAGGCGTGATGCGGCCATGGAATCGGTCGGCCGTCGGATAGGACGTGTAGCGCGGTGCGGGAACATCGAATTTCTTCAAAAGAGCTTCATCGGGCAGCTCTACGCCGGCACGTGTGGGGTCGAAATCCATATTGAGAAACCTCGGAAATTTCTATGACAAAACGCAAACTTACCTGTTATGATTCAGCAATTCACGAAACTTTTGATAACAATCAAATGTTTCGACGACAGTTTACTGCCGGCCTGAATCGGCTCTGCTCTTAGGGGCAAAGTTCACCTGGCTGCCGGCGGTCTTCGGTTGTCGGCCTTCCTTGCGGACGGGCTTCGGATGCTGGCGGCAGTGTAAACGCTGGAGATTATTCTTTCATTAGCATTGCACGCCCTTTCAAGTCCGGAATTTGCTTTCCGCCTCGCCCGATCCGATTTCCGCATAAGCAGCAAGGCGTCTTTGCCGTGGGCTGACGACCCGGGCCGTTTTGTTTGCGATCGACTCTTATGCTCAACAACCCCACGATCAACATGGCAACGCTTCGAGTGGCGTGCTCCAACTGCAACCTGCGCGAATTGTGCCTGCCTCTCGGCCTCACCCTCAAAGAAATCGAACGGCTTGAAGAGTTGGTGAGCACCCGAAAGCGTGTGCGCCGAGGTGAGGCGCTTTATCGCGCGGGCGACCGCTTTGATGCGCTCTATGCCATCCGTCTGGGATTTCTCAAGAGCGCCGTCACCAGTTCCGACGGTCGCGAACAAGTCACGAGCTTTCATATGTCGGGCGACATCGTCGGTCTCGACGGCCTGGCCGGCATGGTCTACTCGAGCGATCTGATCGCACTTGAAGACACGGAAGTGTGCATCCTTCCTTACGACAAGCTTCTTGAAGTTACGCAAAACATGTTCTCCATGAGCCAGCACTTCCAAAAGTTGCTTGCCATGGAAATCGTGCGCCAAAACGGCGTGATGCTGCTGTTGGGTTCGATGCATGCCGAAGAGCGTCTGGCTGCCTTTATCCTCAATCTCTCGCAGCGTTTCGAGCAGCGCGGCTACTCCCGCAGCGAATTTGTGTTGCGCATGACGCGAGCCGAAATCGGCTCCTACTTAGGCCTCAAACTCGAAACGGTGAGCCGCGTTCTGAGCCGCTTCTCGCACGACAACCTGATCATCGTCAATCAAAAGCACGTTCAGATCATGGACTTCGAAGGTTTGCGCGCCATTGTAAGCGGCCAAGCATACAGCCACGAAAACCCGGGCCTGCACCGCATCGAGCCGGTTGCCCACCGCGGCGTCGACGACCTGGTCGGGCTCGAAGATTGATGCCGCAATGATCTTGCCGGCTCAGCTAAAGCTCTTCTCCACGCTGTCGGCAACCTCGTCCAAGGTCACGAGCGTCAGATGTTCGTTTGGATCCTGAGCCAAAAGTTTCAGGCCGGGCGCAAATCCTGACTTGGAAAACAGAACGTAGTGCGCTTGTTCGTGCGGCACTGCTTGCGCCTTCTTTTTGAGCCTCACATAGTCACCGATCGCAAATTCCGACTGCCGGAACTTGCACTCGCCAAATAGCCGCGCGCGGCCTTCAAACGGAACCGCGAGAATATCAACCTCCTCGTTTTTATCCCACCAGCGACCGATGCGGCTCGCGGCAAAAGGTAACTTCTCCTTGAGATTGAGCTTTTCCAAATACTGCCGGCAGACTTCCTCAAAAGGAAAGGATGCGATTTCGTTGAGCCTGGGAGCAACCTGATGCTTCCAGACGAGTTCAGCGCCTCCCATGTTCAAAACGCTGAAATTGGGCCAGACATAGCGGTACCAGAACGCTACCAAATTGTCCGCAATGTCGTATAACCCTCGCTGACTGTTGGCCTTCTCCTTAAAACTTTGATCGGCAGGAAACGATCGCTCAACAAAACCCATCTCGGCAAGCGAGCGCAAGTAGCGCGGCAGATTAGGCGACTGAATAACCGTCTTTGATGCAATCTCGGAAAATCGATGGCTTCCTGTGGCTACTGTCCTCAGGATGTCGTTGAAACGCCCGGGCTCCCGACACTCCTGCGCGATAAGCTGCGTCGGATAATCCCACAGTCGACCGCTTGGCGAGAGCAATTGCTCGCGTATGTTTTCTTCGACCGAACGGTTCGGATCAAAACAGTTCAGCGCGTACGGCGTTCCGCCCAGTACGGAATAAGCAAGCACGGCATCAGCCGCGTCATACTGAGGAAAAAATTGACGCACATCGTCAAAGAGCATCTGATCAACCTTGACGGTGCGCGTAGCGCGCCCAAAAAGCGGGCTTTTTTCGGAAAGCACTTCTTTTTCCATGAAAGAGAGCGCACTGCCACACAGAACGATCATCACATTTGCCGACTGCAGCTCGTGATCCCACAGATGCTGCAAAAGCGATGGCAACGTCGGATTACCTTCAGCCATATACGGAAACTCATCGAGCACCATCACCTTCTTGCCGCTTCCTGGTAACGCCGCCAACTGACGGAAACCGGCCTCCCAATTGGGCAGCGTCTCGAGCATTCTGGAAACCGGCGCACCGGCCCGTTTCATCGTTTCGTTGAAATCCTGCCGTTGACCCGCATCGTCCTGTCGTTTGGCGGCAAAGTAGACGCCAGCTTTGTCCTTGCAAAATTGCGTCAGCAACGCGGTCTTTCCGATGCGGCGGCGTCCGTAGACTACGACCAGCTCGGAGCGATCCGATTCGTAGGCCGTCTGCAGCGTGCAAAGTTCTTTGTCTCGACCGATGAATGTATACATACTTGGATTCCGAAAAATTTACTATTACAGAATAGTACTATTTTTAAAAAAAGTAATTCTTTTGATAGCATTTTAGTCCGCGCGGCCCCCCTTCGTTTTTTCTTTGCATAAATCCGCGTTTTCTAAGCAATTCTGCGTAGAATCCTCTGCACAGCAATCCGAACGTCGATTCAACCTGTGGGATATCGACGCCGAAGGTTTGAGGTGTCTCCCGAAGGCGCCTCCTTTCGCCCGGATTGCCATTCCTCGAGTCTTTTTTCGTATGAGCGAAGCCGTCAAAACCAACGACAAAACCCCTGAAATCGTTCCGCACCACGCCGCCGAGCCCGATGTCAGCCTCGGGGCGCTTGCCAAACTCTCCGCCCCGATCTTCATCGCCAATCTGGCGTTGATGGGCGCAGCCACAATCGACACCTTGATGACCGGCAACCTCGGCAAAGAGCACCTTGCCGTCGTCGCTTTGGGCGGTGCGACGTCCGTCATGGTTCTTTTCGGACTGGTGGGCATTTTGCAGGGGCTCTCCCCCATCGTCGGTCACCACTACGGCGCACGCAATTACAAAGCAATCGGCTTTGAACTTTCTCAAAACCTGTGGCTGGCAATTCTGCTGGGCATCATCGGCTGCGTATTGTTGCTGCAAACGGATTTTTGGACGAAATTCGGCGGGGTCTCAGGCGAAGTCGCTCGCATGACCTCGCTCTTTCTCGTCTTTTCCGCGCCGGGTATTTTCGCGTCCATCGTCTCCCGAAGCTTCATTGCTCTGAATGCGGCGGTGAGCCGCCCTCGCGTGACGATGTACGTGAGCCTTTTGATGCTCGCCTGCAAGATTCCGCTCAACTGCATCTTCATGTACGGATGGCTCGGTTTTCCCGCTCTGGGCGGAGCGGGTGCCGGGTTGTCGCTTGCTGTCGACGCATGGCTTGCGCTCATCTGCTACATCGTCATCTACAAAAAGGACGCCTTCTACGACAAGATGCGCGCCGAACGCTTTTTCTGGCCGCAGATCAAAGCCGTACTCACGCAGCTCAAGTTAGGCATTCCCATCGGCCTATCGATCTTTTTTGAAGTGAGTTCCTTTACGCTCATGGCGATCTTCATCTCACGCCTGGGCACGACAGATGTCTCGGCCCATCAGATCGTCGGCAACATCACGGCAACGCTTTACCAAATCCCGCTTTCAATCGCGATTGCCGTGTGCGTGATGGTAAGTCAGTCACTTGGTGCCGGCAGTCCGAAAGCCGCTCGTGAAATCACCGTTCGCGGCCTTAAGGTTGCTTTGGGCATTGCCGCCTGTTCGGTCGCCTTTATGTATTTCGGTCAAAACTTCCTGCTGGGGCTCTATTCCAAAGAAACGGCTGTGACATCGCTTGCCGCTTCTCTGCTTGTCTTCGGCATGATTTACCACATCACCGATGCCGCACAGACAGTTTCCAATTTTGCGCTGCGAGGCTATCGTGTCACGATGTTGCCGATGATCATCTACGGTGTGATGCTCTGGGGCGTGGGCTTAGGAGGCGGATACTATTTTGCCTTTGACGGCACGCTCATCTTCGGTCAACCGTTACGTGCCGAAGGCTTCTGGATGTGTACGGCCGTAGGTCTGTGCTTGGCCGGCGTCACGCTTTCGATCATTGCACTTTGGGTATCCAAAGTTCGTGTTGCCGATTCGCTTGCCCATGGACACGCCGCGCACGCACGAAAAGTTTGACGGAAAAACCAGAAAGCATTTGAGCAGTCGGCTCGTGACGGATTGCAAATTTTCCGTAAGTTCGAAATCCTCTCTTGCTAGAATGCTTCCCAAACTCCATGGAGCGTTTATTAGGAAACGCTTGTTTTGCGATGCCCTTTCCTTTTAAGGGCACGCCACAATTTAGGACAAATACGACATGGCATTAGTGAGCATGCGCCAGCTGCTTGATCATGCAGCGGAAAACGGTTACGGCGTTCCCGCCTTCAACGTCAACAACATTGAACAAGTTCAGGCCATCATGACAGCTGCCGCCGAAGTCGGCGCTCCGGTCATCATGCAGGCTAGCGCCGGCGCCCGCAAGTATGCCGGTGAGGCTTTCCTTCGCCACATCATTGAAGCCGCTGTGGAAAGCTGGCCCGATGTGCCGGTGTGCATGCACCAGGACCATGGTCAGAGCCCGGCTGTCTGCCAGATCGCCATGCGCATGGGCTTTACGTCCGTGATGATGGACGGCTCGCTCATGAGCGACGGCAAGACGATTTCCTCCTACGAATACAATGTTGACGTCACCCGCCGAGTGGTTGAAAACGCCCACTGCATCGGCGTGTCCGTTGAAGGCGAATTGGGCTGCCTGGGTTCTTTGGAAACCATGAAGGGCGACAAGGAAGACGGTCACGGCACGGACGCTACCATGTCGCGCGAACAGCTTCTCACCGACCCCGATCAGGCCGCGGAGTTCGTGCGCGAAACGCAACTTGACGCTCTGGCAATTGCCATCGGCACGAGCCACGGCGCCTATAAGTTCACGCGTAAGCCCACCGGTGAAATTCTCTCGATTCAGCGCGTCAAAGAAATTCACGAACGTCTTCCGAACACGCACCTTGTGATGCACGGCTCAAGCTCGGTGCCGCAGGAATACCTCGCAGAAATCCGCGAATTCGGCGGCAATATGCGTGAAACCTACGGCGTGCCCGTTTCCGAAATTCAGGAAGCCATCAAGCACGGCGTGCGCAAGGTTAACATCGACACCGACATTCGTCTGGCAATGACGGCTGCGATTCGCCGCTTCCTCGTCGAACACCCTGAAAAGTTTGATCCGCGCGAATACCTCAAGAAGGCCCGTCAGGCCGCTTACGAGCTGTGCAAGACCCGCTATCTTGAATTCGGCTGCGAAGGTCAGGGCGCTCGCATCAAGCCTCTTTCGCTCTCTGTGATGGCCGCCAAGTACGATGCCGGCGAACTGGCTCAGAAGGTTCAGTAATTCGGTTTTTACGCCACAGTTTTGCGGCCGTGGAATTGAGTTCCCCGGCCGCAATTTTTTGACGCTCTTTTGACGCAGGAAATTTTGCTATGCCTCAGGATGCACGCGACTTAAAAGGCAAAACCGGCATTCGGCGCCTCATCAATGCCACACGTTACTCGCGCGACGGCTTTGCCAAAGCCTTCCGAACCGAAGAAGCTTTCCGGCAGGAATCCATTCTGTCCGTTGTCGGACTCGTCGCCCTCTTTTTCATCCCGGCAGCCTTCACGCTCAAGCTCTTTGCCGTCTTCGCGCTCGTGTTTCTGCTCGTGACAGAACTTCTGAATTCCGCCGTGGAAGCCGCCATCGACCGCATCGGGCCGGAAATTCATCCGATGAGCAAGTACGCCAAGGATGCCGGCAGCTGTGCCGTGCTCTTCGCACTCACGTTCTGCATCTTCGTGTGGTGCGTACTGCTGTGGGACGCTTTCGTCTCGCCGCTGATGGCGCACTAAGAAAAGTGTGGAGAAACTGCCGAGTTTTATCCATCTCGGCAGTCTCCGACTCCTACGCGCGAAAAGCCGGCATTTCAGTGGATCCCATTAGATAGAGATCCACGGCACGTGCACAGCGTCTCCCCTCGCTCATTGCCCGCACCACAAGCGACTGTCCGCTTCTGACATCCCCGCAGGCAAACACGCCGGACACTGAAGTCGCAAAAGGATAAGCAGCTGACTCAATACCGGCCAGTGCGTTTCCCCGGGCATCGCGTTCGATCCCTAAGGCCTCAAGAAGTTCCTGAGCCGGTTGCACAAAACCCATCGCCAAAAACACGCGATCGGCCGCGATCTCAAAATCCGACCCGACAGTTTCCGTGAATTTTTTTGTGACCGGATCCCTCGTCACTTTCACGCAGTGCAGTCCTCGCACTTCTCCGGCATCGTTCACCAAAATCGCCTTGGTGGAAATTCCCCACAATCGTTCACAACCTTCTTCGTGAGACGATGAGGTGCGAAGCTTCACGGGCCAATCCGGCCAGGTGGCAACCTTATCCTCCTGCTGCGGCGGACACGACCCGATATCGATTTGAACGATGCTCGCCGCTCCCTGACGTCGCGCAATGCCCACGCAGTCGCTGCCGGTATCGCCGCCTCCGATGATGACAACCTTGCGGTCTTTGCATGAAATCGGCGCTTCATCAAGTTCGCCCGAGACGACACGGTTTTGTCCGATCAAAAGTTCCAGCGCGAAATGCACCCCCTTGGCTTCTCTTCCCGGCACCTTGAGATCTCGCGGAATCTCGGAGCCGCACGCCAGAACAACAGCGTCGCAATCGCGCTTGAGTTTGTCTGCCGATACTGTCTTTTGCGCTTGGGAAAACACTCCTTGCGCAAACGCTCTGGCACCAATTGCGGTACTAAGTTTGAAGGTGACGCCTTCGGCCTGCATCTGCTCGATGCGCCGATCGATAAGATCCTTCGGCAGTTTGAAGTCCGGAATACCATAGCGCAACAGGCCGCCCGCCTTATCATTTTTCTCGTACACCGTCACTTTGTGTCCGGCTCGTGCCAATTGCTGAGCGCAAGCCAATCCCGCAGGCCCCGAACCTACCACCGCCACGCGCTTTCCCGTTTTAAGCAAGGGTTTGAGAGGTTTGACCCAGCCCGAGAGCCACGCGCGGTCAATGATGGCCCGTTCGATGGTTTTGATTCCGACGGCGGCATCTTCGAGGTAATACTGCGTGCAGCCCGCTTCGCAGATTGCCGGACAAACGCGACTCGTAAATTCCGGGAAACTGCTCGTCGAATTCAGACACTCCCAGGCCGCGCGCCACTTGCCGTCACGAACCAGTCGATTGAAGTCCACAGGACGGTTGTGCAACGGGCAACTTGCCGAGCAAAACGGCGTGCCACAATGCAAACAGCGCAGAGACTGCCGATGGATTTCGTCATCCGTGAGTGCGATCGTGAAGTCGCCGAAGTGCTTGATGCGTTCTTGAACGCTTTGGTGTCCAAATTCAATGCGTTGCAGGCTTTCGGTCGAGGTGTTCTTTTGTTCGGTCATTTTTCTCTCCCACGGTTATCGACCGGCACCGGCCAAAAGCGCTTCTTTGTACTGAAGCGGCATCACTTTCACAAACCGCGCCCGGGCGTTGCTCCAATGTGCGAGCAGTTCAGCCGCTAGCTTGGAACCCGTAAACCTCGCATGGCGCTCAATGAGATCCTTTAATAGCTCTTCATCCGTCACACCGAGATGCCAGGTACGAGAGTCGCTCGAGCGACGCTGCTCAGATTTTGCGACGACTCGTTCAAGTGAGACCATGGACGTGTTGCAGTGCGACTCAAAGTCGCCGTCGGCATCAAACACATAAGCGACGCCGCCCGACATACCGGAGGCAAAATTTCGCCCTGTTTTGCCAAGCACCACCACGGTGCCGCCCGTCATGTATTCACAGCCGTGATCACCCGTACCTTCCACAACGGCACTCGCTCCCGACAAACGCACCGCAAAGCGCTCGCCCGCAACACCGTTGAAATAGGCTTCGCCCGAAGTCGCACCATAAAGCGTCGTGTTGCCGGCGATGATGTTTTCCTGACTCTTGCCGTGAAAATCAACGCCGGACCTCACGATGATGCGGCCGCCCGAAAGTCCCTTGCCGACATAGTCATTGGCGTCGCCCTCGAGTACCATCGTCATGCCGGGCACCGCAAACGCTCCGAAGGATTGACCGGCCGTTCCTTTGAACGTCAGGTGCACGGTATCATCGGCTAGCCCCCGTGCGCCATACTGCTCGACGATCGCGTGCGCAATCTGCGTACCCACCGTACGGTTGATGTTGCCGATGGCATAGGTCTTCCGAACCGCCTTCCCTGCCTTGATATGCGGTCCGATGTCAGCAAGAATCCGTGCGTCGAGGCTTTTTTCGAGATCGTGCCTTTGAGACAAACGATGGCGCCATTCCTCGGGCTGGCTTTGCGGCCGATATAGCACGCGGGCAAGATCGACGCCTTCGGCCTTCCAGTTGTCAATGTCATCTCGCTGTACCAAAAGGTCGCTGCGTCCGATCAACTCTTCAAACCGTCGAACACCCAGCTGCGCCATGATTTCGCGCACCTCTTCGGCCACGAAGAAGAAATAGTTGACAACATGAGAAGGCTGTCCTTTGAAGCGCCTTCTCAGTTGAGGATCCTGCGTGGCGATTCCCACCGGGCATGTGTTGAGATGGCATTGGCGCATCATCAGGCAGCCTTCGACCACCAACGGCGCCGTGGCAAAGCCGAATTCATCCGCACCGAGCATGGCCCCGATCACCACATCGCGCCCGGTCTTGATCTGACCGTCAACCTGCAGCACCACTCGCTCGCGCAGCTTGTTGACGACAAGCGTCTGCTGCGTTTCCGCCAACCCAACTTCCCAGCAACTGCCTGCGTGCTTGACGGAGGAAACAGGGCTGGCTCCCGTACCGCCGTCGTGTCCGGCAATGACAATATGGTCGGCCTTGGCTTTGGCCACACCCGCGGCGACCGTGCCCACGCCCGTTTCGCTGACGAGTTTCACCGAAATATCCGCTTTCCCGTTGGCACACTTGAGGTCATAGATAAGCTGAGCCAAATCCTCAATCGAATAGATGTCGTGGTGAGGCGGCGGAGAAATCAACCCCACACCGGGCACCGAATAGCGCAGTTCAGCGATGTACTCAGTCACTTTGTGCCCCGGTAGCTGTCCGCCTTCTCCGGGTTTGGCGCCTTGCGCCATCTTGATTTGAATCTGATCGGCACTAGCCAGATATTGCTCAGTCACACCGAAGCGACCGCTTGCCACTTGCTTGATGCGTGAGCGCAAACTGTCGCCGTCTTCGAGCTTGATGTCGGCCACAATGCGGTCGTGTCCGAGAACATCGGCAACCGTCATGCCTTTTTTGACAACAGAGTGTCCCGCCTTGAGTTCGGCCTCGTAGCGTTTCGGATCTTCACCGCCTTCGCCTGTGTTGCTCTTGCCGCCAATGCGGTTCATGGCAACGGCAAGCGTTGCATGAGCCTCCGCAGAAATGGAGCCCATGCTCATCGCCCCGGTCGCAAAACGCTTGACGATGTCCTTGGCGGGTTCCACCTCGTCAATCGGAACCGGGGTACAGTTTTCCGTCTTAAAACGCAACAAACCGCGCAGCGTCATCTGCCGACGGCTCTGATCGTTGATGATTGAGGCGTACTCCTTGTAGGTCTGATAGTTCTTCTGACGAGCCGCTCTCTGCAGTTTGACGATCGCCTCGGGCGTCCACATATGCTCTTCGCCGTCGGCACGCCAAGCGTATTGGCCGCCTGAATCCAATTGCGCCTTGATCGGCATGCGTTTGGCGTAGGCCGCGTCGTGCCGCTTAACCGCCTCCCGCATGACGTCAAACAACCCCAAACCTTCGATTTTGGACGGTGTGCCGTGAAAATAACGGTCCACAAACTCGCTGTTAAGGCCGACGGCTTCAAAGATGCGGGCTCCGCGGTAGCTCATGACCGTGCAGATGCCCATCTTGGCCATTACTTTGGTTAGTCCCTTGCCGACGACCTTGACGTAATGCGACACCGCATCTTCAGGCGAAAGCCCTGCCAAGGGAGCCGCCTTGCGGATCAGTGCCAAACTCAGGTACGGATGCACAGCTTCGGCACCGTATCCCAAAAGCAGCGCAAAGTCATGCGTCTCGAAAACCGCCCCCGAGTGCACAATCAGACCTGTATTAGTGCGTAATCCTTCCCGGATGAGATGCTGATGCAGCGCGCTTAACGCCAGAAGAACCGGAACGGCCACGCGCTCGCGGCTCACGTTTTCGTCGCTCAGAATAAGGATGTTGTAGCCCTCTCCGATCGCGTCGACAGCCTGCGCGCAAAGACTTGCCAGATGCGCTTCCACGCCGCTGTCGCCCCAGGCGGCCGGGTAAGTGATGTCAATCTCGAAACTGCGGAATTTTCCTGCCGTGTGCTCGTCAATCGTGCGCAGTTTGGCCATATCGTTTTCAACAAGCACCGGCTGAAAAATTTCAATTCGCCGCGGCGGGTTGACGTTGTTGACATCCAGGAGATTGGGCTTGGGGCCGATGAAACTCAAGAGGCTTGTCACCAACTCTTCGCGGATCGGGTCGATCGGCGGATTGGTGACCTGCGCAAAGAGCTGTTTGAAGTAGGCAAAAAACAACTGCGTTTTTTGAGAAAGAACCGGAAGAGCTGCGTCGTTTCCCATAGACCCGGTGGGCTCCATTCCCTTGGTTGCCATCGGCATCAGAACGACGTCTACGTCTTCCTGCGTCATTCCGAAGACGCGCTGCAGCTCTGTCAATCGGTCGTCGGGCATCGGCGCTTGATCGATTGACTCTTCATCGGCGCTGAGATCTGCCAAGCGCAAATTGAGTCGCTCCACCCACTCACGATAAGGCTTGTCGAGCGCCACCTGATTCTTGATTTCTTCGTCGGAAATGATGCGGCCCTGCACCGTATCGATAAAGAGCATTTTGCCCGGCTCGATGCGCCATTTGCGGCGGACGCGTCCTTCCGGAATAGGCAATACGCCCACTTCAGAGGCCAACACCACCGTGTCGTCTTCCGTTTCGATGTAGCGCGCCGGCCGCAGACCGTTGCGATCGAGCATGGCACCGATCTGTACGCCATTCGTAAAGACCAACGCCGCCGGGCCGTCCCAGGCTTCCATCATCGGAGCATGATAGGCGTAGAACGCCTGCCGATCAGCGTCCATCGTCTCAGACCGTTCCCACGCCTCCGGCACCAGCATCATCATGGCCTGCGGCAGCGAATAGCCCGCCATCACGAGCAGCTCAACGGCGTTGTCCAAACTCGCCGTATCGGATTGTCCTTCATAGATGAGCGGCACGAGCTTTTTGACGTCGTCACCTAAAACGGCCGACTTCCAAACGTTTTCCCGAGCGCGAATCCAGTTGTAATTTCCCTTGACGGTATTGATTTCGCCGTTGTGTGCGATGTAGCGATACGGATGAGCCAAGGCCCAGGCCGGAAACGTATTGGTGGAAAAACGCTGATGCACGACGGCAACGGCGCTCTTGCAAGCAGGGTTTTGCAAATCCCTGTAGTAGCGTCCGACCTGATCGGCCAAAAGCAAACCTTTGTAGACCACGGTGCGCGTACTCATCGAGGGTACGAAATACTCGCCGCCGTGTTTGAGTTTCAGTGACTGGATTCGATGCGAAGCACTCTTGCGAATCACATAAAGCTTGCGCTCGAGGGCATCCTGAACCATCACGTCGGGACCGCGACCGATAAAGATCTGACGAATGACGGGTTCGGAGGCCCGCACCGTCGGGCTCATTTCCATCGTTTGATCCACGGGCACGTCGCGCCAGCCGAGCACCACCTGGCCTTCCTTTTTGACCATGCGTTCGAGCTCCTGCTCGCAGGCTTGGCGGGAGGCGGGTTCCCTCGGCAGAAAGATCATGCCGACGCCATAGTCGCCGGGCGCCGGAAGTTTGACTCCGAGCGCTGCCATTTCTTCACGATAAAACGCATCCGGAATCTGAATCAGAATGCCCGCACCGTCACCGCACAGGGGATCGGCACCGACGGCGCCGCGATGATCAAGATTGTGAAGGATGAGCAAAGCATCTTCAATGATCTTGTGCGATACATGTCCCTTGATATTGGCCACAAAGCCGACACCGCAGGCGTCGTGCTCGGCATCCGGACGATACAGGCCTTTTGAGGCAGCCTCCTGCCGCACGGCTTGCGAACTAGCCATGGAGTTCTCCCTTTTGTTCGAGTTTTTTTGTTCTGGCACTGGAAAGCTTTTTTTCGGCCCCGAGGAAGGCTCCGAATCGTTGTTTTATCTGGCTTTCCGGGCCAAGTTTTCTTACTGTATCGAAGATAAAGAATGCCGCAATAAAGGAATTGGTTGCTTGACAAGCTAATTGCCAAAGGCCTGATTTAACCCAAATTTATTATTGAATTCCTCCTACAAGGTTTTATGCAGTTGGTTTCATACGCACGTATCCGCACGATTAACGAAACATCCAATCACAACACGATCGCAATGTCACAAGATCTCGCATTTGAATGAGTGCTTAACTTAGTCGGAACAAACCGAGTCGGATTGATCCGACTAAATGTGTCAACAGAACAGAGTGAGCTTCGCCGTACAATGCGGCGCAAACGGAGCAACTAACTTTGACCATCAACAACCAGAATTCAACCGACACAAACGCCACCTCACAGTCCAATCGAAAGCATCTGCCGTTTCGCATTTTTATGTTGCTGTTCGGCACGGCTTGTGCCTCTTTCGGTATCGCGCTGACGACGACGTCGGGTTTGGGCACCACACCGATCAGTTCGGTTCCGTGGACGCTGACCGCCATTACCGGTCTTTCCTTCGGCACCACCACGTTTCTCATCAATCTTCTGTTCTATTTGATTGAAGCGGTGCTGCTTGGAAAAGCCATGCCCAAGTGGAATATCCTGCAAATTCCAGCCGTGCTGGTTTTCGGCGCTTTCATAGACCTCAGCATGGCTCTCGTCAAGCCTTTTGCTCCGATGTCCTGGTTCACGGGACTTTGCATGAGTTTGATCGGAAATGTATGGCTTGCGGCCGGCATCTTTCTTCAAGTGAAGGCCTCTCGCTTTATAAGTTACTGCACCTATGAAAAAATCCGCTAACTGTATAAATTGT
>ENA-UESS01000242-UESS01000242.1-human-gut-metagenome-genome-assembly--contig:-NODE-242-length-22914-cov-17.925297_pt1 | contig 22914 bp, 19 predicted proteins | sample MGYA00243004_ERZ508005 | MGnify/ENA primary metagenome ERZ508005 (study PRJEB26167, sample SAMN06115471) | human gut metagenome | host: Homo sapiens | place: China:Guizhou | collected 2016-06-29...
GCAGCACGTGCGGGAGAAGCCGGAAAAGGATTTGCTGTGGTGGCGGAGGAAATTCGTGTGCTGGCAGAACAGTCCAAGGCAGCCGTCTCTCATATCCAGGATGTGACCAACAATGTGATGGATGCTGTAAACAATTTGGCAGAAGGAACACAGAAGCTGTTGGGATTTGTCGGAACAGATGTGGTGGACAGCTTTGCAGCATTTTCCGGTATGGCGGATTCTTACAGTAATGATGCCGGTCAGATCGATGGACTGGTAACAGATTTCTCTGCCTCCTCCGAAGAACTGCTGGCATCTATCAGCGGTGTCATGGAGGCAATCAACGAAGTCAGCAAGGCAGCTACCGAAGGGGCTTCGGGAACTACGGATATTGCGGATAAGACGGGGGTAATCGTAGAAAGAGCCAACGAGATCAAGGAAAAAGCGGAGGCTGCAAGAATTGCTGCGGACAAACTTCAGCAAAATGTGGAACACTTTATCGTGTAGAGAATGTGCATCATGCACAGGAAGAAAAATATAAAATTGTGCAAAAAGCACTTGAAAAGTAAAAAGTTAAGTGATACTATAAGCCACAACAAGAAATAAACGAAAAATATTATCATTCATGCAAAGAAGCATTTGTAGTGATACGAATGCTTTTTTTGCGTTATCTGCAGCAGGCGGATCAGGCGGTGAGAAACGGCGGTACCAGCGCAGGACTGTGTGGCAGAGAGATCCGGGGCAAAAAGGTGGGAATCATCGGCTGCGGTCAGATCGGTTTCATGACAGCGAAGCTTTTCCGGGCATTCGGTGCGGAAGTCTATGCCTATGCCAGACACGAAAGAGAAGAAGTGAAGGCAGCAGGAATTGCATACAAACCGCTGGATGACCTGTTGAGAGAGTGTGATATTATTTCCCTGCATACGCCGAACAACAAGGAGACCAGAGGAATGATCAGTGCGGAGAAGATCGCACTGATGAAGAAATCAGCCATTTTTATCAACTGTGCAAGAGGCCTTATCGTAGACAGCAAGGCACTGGCACAGGCTTTGAACGAAGGACGGATCGCAGGAGCTGCGGTGGATGTATTTGACTGTGAGCCGCCCATTCCCACAGAGGAACCGCTGCTTCATGCGAAAAATACATTGTTGACACCGCACGTGGCATTCCTGTCGGAGGAAGCCATGGTACGCAGAGCGGAAATCGAGTTTTCCAATGTGTACGCTTATCTGAACGGAAAGCCGGAAAACGTCTGTACGCTGTGATGTGGAGAGGAAACAACAAACCGAACATATTTTCGAATTCATCTGTACTTTTCAAAAAAATTCTGCTATAATCTGTGCGTAACGTGAAAAAATAGATAATAGTTCAGTTGTGAACGTATCCGGGAACAGAATCATGCCTGTATGATTTTAGTGGCCGAATACGTTCACGAACTGTGTTATTCCAGTAACATATTTGCACGGAGAGGCATCATGAATCCATCGAACGAACCCTCACAATTCAAATTACATTCCGAATATCAGCCTACCGGAGACCAGCCGCAGGCCATTGCGGAGCTGGTGGAAGGCTTCCGGCAGGGCAATCAGTTTGAGACACTGCTGGGTGTTACCGGTTCCGGTAAGACCTTTACCATGGCCAATGTGATCCAGGCATTGAATAAGCCGACGCTGATCATTGCCCACAACAAGACACTGGCGGGGCAGCTTTACGGGGAAATGAAGGAATTTTTCCCGGAAAATGCGGTGGAATATTTTGTTTCTTATTACGATTATTATCAGCCGGAGGCTTATGTGCCGTCTTCGGATACCTATATTGCCAAGGATTCTTCCATCAATGATGAGATCGACAAGCTGCGGCTGTCAGCGACGGCCTCTCTGGCGGAGCGCAGAGACGTGGTGGTAGTGGCCAGCGTGTCCTGTATCTATGGTCTGGGAAGCCCCGACGAATATCAGGATCTGATCGTATCTCTGCGTCCCGGTATGGTGAAGGATCGTGACGAGGTATTGCGGGAACTGATCGATATTCAGTACAACCGCAACGATATGGATATTCAGCGTGCCACTTTCCGTGTCAGGGGAGATGTGGTGGAAGTATATCCGGCACAGGGCGGCGATTATCTCATCCGTATCGAATTCTTCGGGGATGAGATCGACCGGATCGCAGAGGTAGAGCCCCTTACAGGGAAAATTCATGCAGAGCTGAATCATGTGGCGATCTTCCCGGCATCCCATTATGTGGTATCTCAGGAGAAGATCAAGGCAGCATGTGACAATATCGAAGAAGAGATGAAGGAACGGGTACAGTTTTTCAAGGGCGAAGACAAGCTGATCGAGGCCCAGCGGATTGCGGAACGGACGAATTTCGATATTGAGATGCTCCGGGAGACCGGTTTCTGTTCCGGTATCGAGAACTATTCCAGACATCTGAACGGACTTCCTGCGGGAGCACCGCCCATGACGCTGTTGGACTTTTTCCCGGATGATTTCCTGATTATCGTGGACGAGTCCCATATGACGATCCCACAGATCCGCGGTATGTATGCCGGGGACCGCTCGCGAAAGCAGACACTGGTGGACTACGGTTTCCGTCTGCCCTCGGCACTGGATAATAGACCGTTGAACTTTGAGGAATTCGAGGCGCATATCGACCAGATGATGTTCGTATCCGCCACTCCTTCCGATTATGAGAAGGATCATGAACTGCTGCGGACAGAGCAGATCATTCGTCCCACAGGTCTGCTGGATCCGGAAGTACAGGTGCGCCCGGTAGAGGGACAGATCGATGACCTGATCGGAGAGGTCAACAAGGAGATCGCACAGCATCATAAGGTACTGATCACCACACTGACCAAGCGGATGGCAGAGGATCTTACGGATTATATGAAGGAAGTCGGTATTCGGGTGAAATATCTGCATTCTGACATTGATACGCTGGAGCGTGCCCAGATCATCCGGGATATGCGTCTGGATGTGTTCGATGTACTGGTAGGTATCAACCTGTTGCGAGAGGGTCTGGATATTCCGGAGATCACTCTGGTGGCCATTCTGGATGCGGATAAGGAAGGATTCCTTAGAAGTGCGACTTCCCTGATCCAGACCATCGGCCGTGCGGCCCGTAATGCGGAAGGCCATGTCATCATGTATGCCGACACCATCACGGACTCCATGCGGGAAGCACTGGATGAGACCAACAGACGTCGTGAGATCCAGATGAAATATAATGAAGAACATGGTATCACCCCCCAGACGATCAAAAAGGCGGTGCGTGATCTTATCAGCATCTCCAAGGTAATCGCCAAGGAAGAGGTACGCTTTGAGAAGGATCCCGAATCCATGACGAAGAAGGAACTGGAGAAGCTGATCGGCGAGATCCAGAAGAAGATGCAGAAAGCAGCGGCAGACCTGAATTTCGAAGCGGCAGCAGAACTTAGAGATAAAATGCTTGAATTAAAGAAACAATTAAATGATATGGAATAAAAGTAAAGCATCAAAGATGCGATTTTGCGAATGGGGCTCTGAATAATTGGAGAACGATATTTTATTTAAGAAAGGCAAGACAATGGAAGAAGCAAAGAAGATGCGTCCCCGGGAGTACATTAAGATCCGGGGTGCCAATGAACATAACCTGAAAAACATTAATGTGGACATTCCCAGAAACGAGCTGGTGGTATTGACCGGTATGTCCGGTTCCGGTAAGTCCTCTCTGGCATTCGACACGATCTATGCAGAGGGACAGAGACGCTACATGGAATCCCTGTCCTCATATGCGAGACAGTTCCTGGGCCAGATGGAGAAGCCTAATGTGGAAAGCATCGAAGGACTGTCCCCCGCTATCTCCATTGACCAGAAATCCACCAACCGTAACCCTCGTTCTACCGTAGGTACGGTAACAGAGATTTATGACTATTTCCGTCTGCTGTATGCGAGAATCGGTATTCCCCACTGCCCGAAGTGTGGCAGAGAGATTGCCAAGCAGACTGTAGATCAGATGGTGGATCAGATCATGAACATGGGAGAAGGCACGAAGATCCAGTTGCTGGCCCCCGTGGTCAGAGGCCGCAAGGGCGAGCATGCCAAAGTGCTGGAGCGTGCCAAGAGAAGCGGTTATGTCCGGGTACGGATCGACGGCAGCATGTATGAACTGACGGAAGAGATCAAACTGGATAAAAATATCAAGCACAATATCGACATCGTGGTAGATCGTCTGGTGGTAAAGGATGGTATTCAGCGCCGTCTGACAGACTCTATTGAAAATGTACTGGAACTGGCAGAGGGGCTGCTGGTGGTGGATGTGATCGGCGGCGAACCGGTGACTTTCAGCCAGAGCTTTTCCTGTCCGGACTGTGGTATCAGTGTCAGCGAAGTGGAACCCAGAAGCTTTTCCTTCAACAATCCTTTCGGTGCCTGCCCGGTATGCTTCGGCCTGGGATATAAGATGGAATTCGACGAGGATCTGATGATCCCGGACAAGAGACTCAGCATCAATGAGGGAGCCATCACGGTCATGGGCTGGCAGTCCTGTGCGGACAAGTCCAGCTTTACCAATGCTATTCTGCGGGCACTGGCGAAGGAATATAATTTTGATCTGGATACTCCCTTCCAGGATTATCCCCAGAAGATTCATGACATTCTGCTCCACGGCACCAACGGTAAAGAGGTCCTGGTGCATTATACCGGCCAGCGCGGCAGTGGTGTGTATCCAGTAGCCTTTGAAGGCCTGATCAAAAATGTGGAGCGCCGCTATCGTGAGACCGCTTCCGAGAGCAGCAAACAGGAATATGAGACCTTCATGCGCATCACTCCCTGTAAAGAATGTAAGGGCATGCGACTGAAGAAGGAATCTCTGGCGGTTACCGTATGCGACAAGAATATTTATGAGATCACATCCATGTCCATCCGTGATCTGCAGAAATTCCTGGATACCATGACGCTGACGAAACAGCAGCAGTTCATCGGTGAACGTGTGCTGAAGGAGATCCGCGCAAGAGTAGGATTTCTGGTGGATGTGGGACTGGAATATTTGTCCCTGGCCAGAGCTACGGCTACCCTGTCCGGCGGTGAAGCACAGCGTATCCGTCTGGCTACCCAGATCGGTTCCGGACTGGTGGGTGTATGCTATATTCTGGACGAGCCCAGCATCGGCCTGCACCAGAGAGACAATGACAAACTGCTGAATACTCTGAAGAACCTGCGGGATCTGGGGAACACTCTGGTAGTGGTAGAGCATGATGAAGACACCATGCTGGCAGCGGATTATATCGTGGACATTGGTCCGGGAGCCGGTTCCCACGGCGGAGAGGTCATTGCCTGCGGCACAGCGGAAGAGATCATGCAGATTCCGGAATCCATTACGGGACAGTACCTCAGCGGCAAAAAGCGGATTCCCGTACCGGAGACCAGAAGGACTCCCACCGGCTGGATCAAAGTACTGGGAGCTGAGGAAAACAACCTGAAAAACGTAGATGTAGAAATTCCTCTGGGTGTGATGACCTGTGTCACCGGTGTCTCCGGTTCCGGAAAAAGTTCACTGGTGAATGAGATCCTCTACAAGCATCTGGCGAGAGAATTGAACCGTGCCCGCTGCATTCCCGGCAGACACAAGGGTATCGAAGGTGTGGAACAGCTGGACAAAGTCATCAACATTGACCAGTCTCCCATCGGACGGACTCCCAGATCCAACCCCGCTACTTATACCGGAGTATTTGATCTGATCCGCGATCTGTTTGCTTCTACGGCGGACGCAAAGGCCAAGGGTTACAGCAAGGGACGATTCAGCTTCAATGTCAAGGGCGGAAGATGTGAAGCCTGCGGTGGCGATGGTATCATCAAGATCGAGATGCATTTCCTGCCGGATGTCTATGTGCCCTGTGAGGTCTGCGGCGGTAAGAGATACAACCGTGAGACACTGGATGTAAAATACAAAGGCAAGAGTATTTTTGATGTGTTGGATATGACGGTGGAAGAAGCATTGCCTTTCTTCGAAAATGTACCGTTTATCCGCAGAAAGATCGAGACCCTGTATGATGTGGGACTTTCCTATGTAAAGCTGGGACAGCCTTCCACTACCCTGTCCGGTGGTGAGGCACAGCGTATCAAGCTGGCCACGGAGCTTTCCAGAAGAAGTACCGGCAGGACCATCTATATCCTGGATGAGCCTACCACAGGACTGCATTTTGAGGATGTCCATAAGCTGGTGGAGATCCTGCACAGACTGGCGGACGGCGGCAACACGGTGGTTGTCATCGAGCATAATCTGGATGTGATCAAGACCGCGGATTATATCATCGATATGGGACCGGAAGGCGGAGACCGCGGTGGTACAGTGATCGCCAAGGGAACCCCGGAAGAGATCGTCAAGGTGAAAAAATCCTACACCGGTTACTATGTGAAAAAGATGCTGGAGAAGGACAAGAAACTACGATAACTATTCGGCCCCCCATTCGCAAAACGCTCTTTCATGGCTCCCTGATTCTGAATAGTTATCAAATTTTAAGAATTACCCTCTATGAAAATGGAAAAAATTCAGTTATAATATGATGTATATGACTAAAATAGCGTGTAGAGTCAAGACTTATAGATAGATACCATCGGAAAGGGGTAATAAAAAAGATGCAGTGCACAGATATCGGAATTGATTTAGGTACCGCCAGCATTCTGGTATACATCAGAGGAAAGGGCGTTGTATTAAAGGAGCCCTCTGTTGTAGCTTTTGATAGAGATACAAATAAGATTAAAGCCATCGGTGAGGATGCAAGACTGATGCTGGGAAGAACTCCCGGCAACATCGTAGCCGTAAGACCGTTACGTCAGGGTGTTATCTCTGATTATACCGTAACCGAGAAAATGATGAAATACTTTATCCAGAAAGCGCTGGGGAAGAGAACTTTCCGTAAGCCCCGTATCGCTGTCTGTGTTCCCAGCGGCGTTACAGAGGTAGAGAAGAAGGCAGTAGAAGATGCTACCTACCAGGCAGGTGCCAGAGAGGTTTCCATTATTGAGGAACCCATCGCAGCTGCTATCGGTGCGGGTATTGATATTTCCAAGCCTTGCGGTAATATGATCGTAGATATCGGCGGCGGTACTTCCGATATCGCAGTCATATCTCTGGGAGGTACTGTAGTCAGTGCTTCCATCAAGATCGCAGGCGATGATTTTGATGAAGCCATTGTGCGTTATATGCGTAAAAAACATAATCTGCTCATCGGTGAGAGAACCGCAGAGGATCTGAAGATCAAGATCGGTTCCTGCTACAAGAGAGCGGAAGTGGATTATATGGATGTCAGAGGACGTAACCTCGTGACCGGTCTGCCCAAGACTGTTAAGGTGTCTTCCGAGGAGACCGAGGAGGCATTGCGCGAGACTACCGCACAGATCGTGGAGACCATTCACAGCGTACTGGAGAAGACTCCCCCTGAGCTGGCAGCCGATATTGCAGACAGAGGAATCGTACTGACCGGAGGTGGAAGCCTGCTGCGCGGTCTGGAAGATCTGATCTCTGCCAAGACAGGTATCAACACCATGACAGCAGAGGATCCCATGACAGCAGTGGCCATTGGAACCGGTAAATACGTAGAGTTCCTGGCAGGCTACAGAGAGTAACACAGACAGCTCCGGGGAACCGGAAAAGATAGACTAAGGCAGGATGCCGTACATTTGTCGAAGGATCGCAGCCGCAAATGGAGGATATGAATGGTTAAAGGCTTGTATACCGCTTACACCGGTATGGTAAACGAACAGAACAGAATGGATATCATGACCAACAATCTGGCCAATGCATCTACCGTCGGATATAAAAAGGAAGGATCCACCAGCCAGTCCTTTAATGATGTGCTGACGGTCAAGATCAAGGATCAGTCGGTAGGCATGAGAAATGTCCAGAAGATCGGTATCAAAAATCCCGGAGTGAAGATCGGAGAGAATTATACCGATTATACGCAGGGATCTTTCCGCATTACGGATAATACCTATGATCTGGCATTAGCCGGAGATGGCTTTTTTGCCATTGAATTTACCAATAAGGCAGGAGAGACCGACACCAAATACACCCGTGCAGGACAGTTTACACTGAATAAGGATGGATATCTGGTAACGGAAGAGGGTGACTATGTTCTGGATACCCAGAACAGGAGGATCCGCCTGAACACACTGCTGGATTCCAAGATCACCGATGACGGTACGATTTATCAGAACGATCAGGCAGTTGCCAGAATTCAGGTGACGGACTTTGAAGATTATGATTACCTGGAAAAATATGGCGAGACCTATTATCAGCCCATTGAAGGGGCCAAAACGACTACGGCAGATGCACAGGTGAAGTCAGGCTATCTGGAGATGGCAAATGTACAGATTGTATCCGAGATGGTAAATCTGATCTCCATTACCAGAGCATATGAATCCAACCAGAAGGTGGTCCAGACCATTGATGGCACTCTGGATGTAGCAGCGAACCAGATTGGTAAACTGTAGTAATGAATTCGGCTGGGACAGCCGATAACTGATTATAGAATATTTTCAGGATAAAAATCAGGTCATGGATGACATAAGGGACATTGTGAGAGGAGACTACATATGGTCAGAAGCTTATGGACAGCAGCGACCGGCATGATCGCACAGCAGACAAATGTGGATACGATTGCCAACAATCTGGCAAACGTAAACACCACAGGTTACAAAACACAGGTGAATGAATTCAAGAGCCTGTTATACCAGAACATCCAGACGAAGACAACTTCCGCAAACGGAGATACCAAGCCCGGCAGTGCGCAGGTAGGTCTCGGTGTAAGAAATGCTTCCATCAGTTCCGTATTTAAGGAAGGAAGTCTGACAGCATCCGACAGCGACACCGCATTTGCAATTGATGGCAAGGGTTTCTTTGCAGTAAGAGGAGCGGACGGCAATACCTACTACACCAGAAACGGTAATCTGAAGTTTACTCTTGCAGCCAACGGCGGCAATATGCTGGCTACTTCTGATGGACTTCCGGTACTGGATACACAGGGTAAAGCAATTGTTCTGGGCAGCAATTATGTGATGAGCAATATTACAGTCAGCAAGGACGGAAGTCTGTGTTATCCCGATGCAAAGAACAAACCTCAGCCTATCGGCATCACAATAGGTGTTTTCCAGTTCAATAATCCGAACGGACTGGAAAGACTGGCAGACAGCCTGTATCAGCAGACCGCAGCCAGCGGACAGGCTATCAACGAAGCAAGAAATAATAATGTAGAAAAGAGCAGTATTATCCAGGGATATCTGGAAAGCTCCAATGTACAGGTCGTAGACGAGATGGTCAACATGATCGTTGCACAGCGTGCCTACGAACTCAACTCCAAAGCCATCACAGCATCCGATGAGATGCTACAGCAGGCCAACAACCTGCGTAGGTAATGAGACGGGGCAGGGTGCAAGGTGGTGATTCGACTGCTAGCAGGCGAAATCACCAGATTGCGGCCTGACAGGGCGAATGCCCGACATCCCTGCAAGCTCGTCTTGCAGGGATGCCCGTCGCATTACCGTAGGGACGATTCGCCTGCTTGCAGGCGGAAACGTCAGATTGCGGTTTGATAGGGCGAATGCCCGACATCGAAGGAAATGCGAAGCGTTTACGAGATGCATTGCTCATTACCGTAGAGCATAGAAAACCTAAAAACTAAGGAGGCCCATTTATGGATATCTCTTCTATATACGGCAGTTCCGCTCTGGACAGCACCGCATACACCAATGCGGCGAACCAGACGGCTTCCAAATTGCAGAACCAGTTAAACGGTTCGGATTACACCAAAGCAACAGACGATGAACTGATGGATGCCTGCAAGCAGTTCGAGGCTTATTTCCTAGAGCAGATGTTCAAGGAAATGATGAAGACCATCCCTGAGAGCGATGAGACTTCTTCTTCCAACTCCCAGCTTATGGATTACTATAAGGATGAGATGGTACAGCAGATCGCATCCGACTCTACGGAGCAGAACAGTCTGGGATTGGCACAGATGCTATATGAGCAGATGAAGCGTAATTACAATCTTGAGTAGCGACTTCGGGCTGCCATTTCTGGCAGCCCTGATCTTTTTTATCTTACGCCGCCACCGCGGTGACCTCTTCCCAATTCGGAGAGAACAGCCTTGAAACCCACAAATCAACAGACAGATAGTATGAGGACTAAAAATGGAGACGATTACAGGTTTTGTAGACCATATTGTGTTTCAAAACAGTGAAAACGGATATACGGTAATGATCCTGTCGACAGAAGGGGAAGAGATGACCTGTGTCGGTATGTGCAAAGGACTGACCCAGGGAGAAAATATTTCCGCCGAGGGAGAATACATAGAACATCCCGTATACGGCCGACAGTTCAAGATCCAGAGCTACGAGACCGTAACACCGACCGACCGTGTGGGAATGGAACGGTATCTGGGTTCCGGAGCAATCCGGGGAGTCGGTGAGGCACTGGCAGCCAGAATCGTAAAAAAATTCGGAGACGATACTTTCCGCATCATCGAGGAGGAGCCGGAGCGTCTGGCTGAGGTAAAGGGGATCAGCGAACGTAAGGCACAGGAGATCGCTATCCAGATGGAAGAAAAAAAGGATCTCCGGGAAGCACTGGTCTATTTACAGCAATACGGAATCACTAATACTCTTGCCGTAAAAATATATAATACCTATGGTATGGAAATGTACAGCGTTATGCGGGAGAATCCCTATCGCCTGGCAGAGGATGTCAGTGGTGTGGGATTCCGTATCGCGGACGAGATCGCGGGGAAGATCGGCATTCATACCGACTCGGATTACCGCATCCGCAGTGGCATTCTGTATACCCTGCTGCAGGCGGTGGGAGAAGGTCATTGTTATCTGCCGTTGGATCTTCTGCTGCGCAGAGCTTCCGAACTATTGGGGGTATCAGAGGAAAATATCCGTCCTCAGGTGGATAACCTTATCATGGACCGAAAGCTTGTGGCAAAGGGAGAAGCAGTATTTGCTTCCTCTTATTACTATGCGGAGTTGAATTGTGCCAATATGCTCAGGAATCTGAATATCCCTATGGTGGAGGCAGAAAATCTTCCCTCCCAGGATGCAGCGATCCGCAAACGTCTGGAACGCATGGCGGAAAATCTGTCCATGGAACTGGATGAACTGCAGCTGAAAGCGGTGGAGGAAAGTATCAAAAATGGCCTGTTTATCCTGTCCGGAGGTCCCGGCACCGGAAAAACCACCACCATTAATATGATCATCCGATTCTTTGAATCGGAAGGCATGGACATTTTTCTGGCAGCACCTACGGGCAGAGCAGCCAAGAGAATGACGGAAGCCACCGGATTTGAGGCGAAGACCATTCATCGTCTGTTGGAACTGAACAGTGCCCTGTCGGAAGACGACACCAGAAAGGCAAATTTCGAGCGGAACCAGGAGAACCCCTTAGAGGCGGATGTAGTGATCATTGATGAAATGTCCATGGTGGATATTCAACTGTTTCAGGCGCTTCTGAAAGCAATTCTTCCGGGAACACGACTGATCCTGGTGGGAGATGTGGACCAGCTGCCCAGTGTGGGACCCGGACAGGTATTGCGGGACCTCATGAACAGCCGGGCGTTCCCCATGGTAACTCTGGAGAAGATCTTCCGGCAGGCCGGACAAAGTGACATTGTCGTCAATGCCCATCGGATTAACAGAGGAGAGCAGATCACTCTGGACAATAAGTCAAAGGATTTCTTTTTACTGGAAAGAAATGACGTAAATGTCATATATAAGCACATGATCCAGCTGATTCAGGATATGCTGCCCAGATATGTGGGAGCCACCTCCTTTGATATTCAGGTACTGACCCCTATGAGGAAGGGAAGTCTGGGCTGTGAGACGTTGAATGAGATCTTACAGCGTTATCTGAATCCAGCGGATCCTCATAAAAAGGAGCATGCCTATGGCAATACCGTTTTCCGGGAAGGCGATAAGGTCATGCAGATCAAAAACAATTACCAGATCGAATGGGAGATCGTCGGGAGATACAATATTCCCATCGACAAGGGAATGGGCGTATTCAACGGAGATATGGGAAGGGTTAAGGAAATCAATGATACCATGTCCACACTGCTGGTGGAATTCGATGACGGAAGACGGGTCAACTATCCTTTCTCGGCATTGGAGGAACTGGAACTCTCTTATGCCATTACGATCCATAAGTCCCAGGGAAGCGAATATCCTGCGGTGATCCTGCCACTGTTGGGCGGCCCCAGAATGCTGTTCAACCGCAACCTTCTGTACACCGGAATTACCCGTGCCAGGAACTGTGTCACCATTCTGGGAAGCAGTGAGACCGTGCGAAACATGATCGAGAATGTCAGCGAGAATCGCAGATATACGGGATTGGAGCAGCGGATCCGGGAGATCTGCTGTCTGCCGGAAAATGATACACCGTAGACGGAAAACAAAACGGGAGCCTGAGATTGCAGAAAGAGATCAGAAAAACCATAAGCAAAATAAAGGAAACGGGATTACAGCTGCTGTTTCCCGGAAGATGCCCGGTCTGTGACGGGATCGTCCGTCCTTTTGGCAGAAAAATCTGCCCGGAATGTCTGCCTAAATTAAAGCCGGTGACGGCTCCGTGGTGTATGCGTTGTGGAAAGAAACTGGCGGAGGAACGGGAGTATTGCGGTGATTGTATGCACCGGGAACATAAATACGACAGAGCCAGAACTTTATACGAATACAGGGATGTGGCTCCGTCAATCTATCGTTTTAAGTATAGTGGACGGCAGGAATACGGCGATTTTTTCGGAGAAGAAATGGCGCGTCTGTTGGGAGATTTTATCGGCCGGGTGCGTCCGGACGTTATAGTTCCGGTGCCGCTGTACCGTGGGAAACTGCGGAAAAGAGGATATAACCAGGCAGCATGTCTGGCAAGGGCTTTGGGCAGAAGCCTGGAACTGCCGGTAGATGAGAAACTGGTAAAACGGGTGAGAAATACAGCACCGATGAAGCATTTAAATCCCACAGAACGGCAAAATAATTTGAAAAAGGCTTTTATTATAGGCAGAAATGATGTAAAATTATATGACCGGATTATTCTGGTGGATGATATTTATACAACAGGTACGACCCTGGATGAGATCGCAGCACTGTTAAAAGAGCACGGAGTGTCAAAAGTGTATTGCGTGACATTGGCCTGTGGGTCTGGTGTATGATCAGGAAGGTGTGAGATACTATGAATATAAGAAATTGCAGAATGTGCGGACATATTTTTAACTATGTGGCAGGACCGTTTCTGTGCCCGCATTGCCGTGAGAAGATGGAAGCCAAGTTCCAGGAGGTAAAGGAATACATCCGTAATAACCCCGGTGTAAGTATTCAGGATGTATCGGAGAACTGTGACGTGGAGCCGTCCCAGATCCAGCAGTGGCTGAGAGAAGAGAGACTGGAACTGACAGAAGGATCCAGTATTCTGCTGAACTGTGAGAAATGCGGAGCACCGATCCGCAGCGGAAGATTTTGCGAAAAGTGCAAATATGATATGGCCATGGATCTGCAGAGTGTACTGCCGAAGAAGCCGACTGCGCCCCAGCAGAGCCCCAGAACATCCAGAGACGGAGAAAGAATGCGTTTTCTGTAAGCATTTGTAAGCGGAGGAATTATGCTGAACGAAGAAAAAGTCATACTGATGACGCAAATGGCATCTTATGAAGAGAATGAAGGCAAAAAGAATATGGCCATCGGCCGTTATTTCCGCAGTGACTACATCGCCATACAGGTGTTGAAGTCCATTCTGTGTGCGACGATCGCGTATGGAGTCTGCTTTGCGTTGTTTGTGTTCTATGATTTTGAGAATTTCATGCAGGATATTTACAAGATGGACCTGATCGGTTTTGGAAAAAATGTTCTGCTGTACTATGGAATAACGGTTGTAGTGTATGGAGTGGCATCTTATCTGATCTGCTCTCTGCGCTATGCACGGGCGAAAAAGAGCCTGAAATGCTATTATAACAATCTGAAGAAGTTGAATTCCATTTACAATGAGTAAACGGCCTACACAGATTGACCTGGAGGAAATATGACTGCTTTACTGGAATTAAGAGAGAATCTCAAGAAGATCTACAGCAGAAATGAAGCTTTTATTCTGCCGGTGATCAAGTTTTTACTCGGCTTTATCGTGCTGAGCATCATAAACGGCAAAATGGGATATATGACAAAGCTGGATAATATGGCCATCGTGCTGATCATATCGCTGCTGTGTTCTTTCCTGCCCACCGGATTTATGGCTTTTTTTGCAATGATGTTTGCAGTGCTTCATATGTATGCACTCTCTATTGAAACCGCGGCGGTTGGGCTGGTTGTTTTCCTGTTGCTGTATCTGCTGTTTCTCAGATTTACCGCGAAGGAAGCACTGGTAGTGGTACTGACCCCGGTGCTTTGTATGCTGAAGCTGCCCTATGTGATGCCTGTGGCAATGGGACTGATCGGAACCCCGGCGTCCTGCGTATCTGTAGGCTGCGGTGTTGTGGTGTATTATCTGCTCCAGACGGTGATCACCAATGCTCCGACCATCAACTCCATGGGAGCAGAGGAAGCCACTGCCAAACTGCGCCTGCTGATTGACGGAATGCTGGGGAACAAGGCAATGCTGGTGATGATCGCAGCATTTGCCATTACCGTGATCGTGGTGTATCTGATCCGGAGAATGAGTGTGGATCACTCCTGGACCATTGCCATGGTTGCCGGCGTTATGATCGAAGTGATGATCCTGCTGGTGGGAGATCTGATGTACGATACCAATCTCTCCATCGTCAGCGCACTGTTAGGTGCCGTTGTTACGCTGAGCGCCTGCAAGATCATAGAATTTTTCCGATTCTGTCTGGACTATAGCAGAACGGAGAAAGTACAGTTTGAAGATGACGAGTATTATTACTATGTAAAGGCAGTGCCCAAAATGACAGTTGCGGCGCCCACCAATACAGTGAAGAAAATCAATACACAGCGACGTCCGGCAGGTCAGCAGACCAGAACCTCCGGACAGGGTACGAGATCTGCAGGCCAGACCTACAGAAGTACGGCACATACCGGCAGGCCCTCAGAAGGAACAGGCCGAAGTGTTGTGACAGAACGTACCCCCGCCAGAAACGGAGTTCCTTACGGACAGCAGGGCGGTTACCGCGGACACGAGATGTCCGGTGGCAGAAGTGTCACCATAGGCGGCAATCACACGAATCCTCAGGATGACTCCGATGATTATGAAGAATTGTTCTGAAGGGATTAATGGAAAATGCAATTAGGGGATAAGCTGGCAGAATATATTAAAAATTTCAGCAGTTACCGCACAACCATGGATTTCGGCGATGTGGCCGAGATCCTGATCATTGCGGTACTGCTGTATTATGCGTTAGTGTGGATGAAGACGACCCGGGCATGGGTATTGCTCAAGGGTCTGGTTGTCATCCTCATTTTTTTGCTGTTGGCTTATTTTTTCCGTATGACTACCATCCTGTGGATGGCCCAGAATGTCCTGGGATTTGCGGTGACAGCCCTCATAGTGGTACTACAGCCGGAATTGAGAAAGGCATTGGAGGAACTGGGCAAGAAGAATATTATCAGTTCTGTATTACCTTTTGACAACAATCATCGTGTGGACGAGGGATTTTCCGAGAAGACCATTAATGAGATCACCAAAGCCTGTGTGGAGATGGGCAAGGTCAAGACCGGTGCCCTGATCGTTATCGAACAGAAGGTTTCCCTGCGGGATTATGAGAGAACGGGAATCGATGTGGATGGTATCGTGACCAGCCAGCTGCTGATCAATATTTTCGAGCACAACACCCCGCTGCATGACGGTGCTGTGATCGTACGGGGGAACCGGGTAGCCTCTGCCACCTGTTATCTGCCGCTGTCGGATAACCTGGGACTGAGCAAGGAACTGGGTACCAGACATCGTGCCGGTGTGGGTATCTCGGAGGTGACAGATTCCCTGACGGTGATCGTATCCGAAGAGACGGGTAAGATCAGCGTTGCATACGAAGGAAAGCTGGAGCGGAATCTGGATGCGGAGACTCTTCGCGACAGAATGCATAAGATCCTGAACAATACCGGAGAGGAACACAAAAATCTGCGAATCTGGAAGGGAAGGAGCCGTGAGAAGAAATGAAAAAATTACTGACACGTAATCTTGGACTGAAGCTTGCTTCTCTGGTGCTGGCCTTTGTATTGTGGTTTCTGGTGGCACAGATCTATGATCCGAAGGACACGGTAACCTTCAATAATATCCAGGTCAGACTGATTAACACAGATCTGCTGGAGCAAGAAGGAAAAGTATATGAGGTGCTGGACAACAGTAATTTGGTAAGAGTAACGGTAACAGGCCCCCAGAGTATTGTAAAATCCGAATTGCGCAGAAACGATATTGTAGCGGAAGCGGATATGAGCAAACTGACAGATATCAATACGATCGCCATCACTTATTATTGTGAGAATATCAGCAACGATTCCGTGGAGATCAGGGGTAATCACGATTCCGTGCGCCTGAATGTGGAAGACAAGACCAGCAAATGGATCAAACTGGAGAGCACCACGCTGGGAGAGGTGGCATCCGGTTATATGATCGGCAATGTAACGTTGGATCAGACCAACATCGAAGTAACCGGACCTAAATCAGCGATCTCACAGATCGATCATGCCGGAGTGGACATCAATGTAGCAGATTCCACCAGCAGTCTGTCGGCTAATGTGGACATTAAGCTGTATGATGCGGACGACAATGAACTATCTCTGGAAACTGTCAAGAAAAACGTGGATTCTGCGCATATGACAGTAGAAGTGCTGGCAACGAAGGAAGTACCGGTAGAGATTGAATATATGGGTGTACCTGAGGACGGTTATATGGCTACCGGTGAAGTAGAGAGTAGCAGGTCTACAGTGAAGATCGCCGGAACGGCATCAGCACTGTTGGGAGTATCTGCCATTACCGTACCGGAGGATCGTATGAATATTACCGGACAGTCCAGCGATCTGGTGGATATCATTAATCTGAAGGAGTACCTGCCCGCTAACGTCAGACTGGCGGATAAGAGCTTTGACGGCAAGATCACTGCAACGGTATACATTGAACCGATCGCAACCAAGGACCTGTCCGTACCGGCAGAGAACATTACGATCAGCGGTGTGCCGGAGGGAATGGAGGCAGAGATCACTACAGAGGCGGAGACTTATGATATCACGGTATCCGGCCTGGACAGAGATATCAGTATTCTGCGGGATGATACGGTGACGGGAGTACTGGATCTGGAGAAATGGATGGATGACAACAATGTAGAAGAACTGACACCGGGAAATTACACGATCCCTGTGACGTTTAACCTGTCGGAGGATATCATGGTAGAAAATGATGTCAATATCCACATCCGACTGAAGAATCAGGATACAAATAATTAAAAGATAGAATGAGAGGTTTTTTATCATGGCTAGAATGTTTGGAACAGATGGTGTACGAGGAATTGCCAACGAGGAACTGACTCCGTTGCTTGCCATGCAACTGGGGCAGGCAGGAGCCTATGTACTTACGAAGGAAAATGAGCACAAACCCACGATCATGGTGGGTTGTGATACCAGAATTTCCGGAGATATGCTGGCGAATGCGTTGATGGCAGGAGCCTGCTCCGTAGGAGCCAACTGTGTCTACGTAGGTGTGATTCCCACTCCTGCGGTTGCTTATCTGACCAAGAAATACAAAGTAGATGCCGGCGTTGTGATCTCCGCATCCCACAATCCGGTAGAGTTCAATGGTATTAAATTCTTTGACGGTAACGGCTATAAGCTTCCCGATGCCATGGAAGATGAGATCGAGGCATTGATCCGTAACAATATGCCCGGTATCAAATTTCCCATCGGTCCCGGAGTCGGCAAGATCAAGTACCGTACCGATGCCAGAGAAGAGTACATCAATCATGCCATGAGAGCGGTCAATGTGGATCTGACCGGACTGAAGATCGTGGTGGATTGTGCAGAGGGTGCCTCTTTCTATACATCCGTAGAATGCCTGAAAGAACTGGGCGGCAGCGTGGTGGCCATTCACAACAATCCGGACGGTACCAATATCAATGCCAACTGTGGTTCCACCCATATGGAAGAACTGCAGGCCAGAGTGGTCTATGAAAAGGCCAATGTCGGTCTGGCCTTCGATGGAGACGCAGACAGACTGCTGGCTGTGGATGAGAACGGTAATATCGTCGATGGTGACCAGATCATGGCAATCGTAGGTAACTACATGAAGAGCAAGGGTACTCTGAAGAAGGATACCATCGTGGCAACCGTTATGAGTAATCTGGGATTCTTCCTGATGGCAGAGAAGAATGCCATCCATATGGAGAAGACCAAGGTAGGTGACCGCTATGTACTGGAGCGCATGAAGGAGATCGGCGCCAGCCTCGGCGGCGAACAGTCCGGTCACATTATTTTCCTGGATGAGAATACCACCGGAGACGGACTACTCAGTGCACTGCATCTGCTGCAGGTCATGGTGGATACCGAAAAGCCTCTGTCAGAACTGGCTAAGGTGATGGAAGTACTGCCCCAGGCACTGGTAAATGCCAAAGTGGCCAATCACAAAAAAGAGAAATATATGGAATATCCGGAGATCGCAGCAGCCATTGGGAAACTGGAAGAAAAATTCGCCGGAGAGGGCCGTGTCCTGATCCGTCCTTCCGGAACCGAACCGCTGGTAAGAGTCATGATCGAAGGAAAGGATCAGCAGGTGATCCAGGAAGAAGCACGGAAGCTTGCCAACCTGATACAGGATATCATGTTCTAGCAGACAGATTCCGAAAGTTGTCTGGTAAAAGCCCTTGTGAATGCTTTTCATTCATGCTATGATAGAAATGTAAATGAAAAGTAAAATCATAAACACTAGAGAAAATAATGCAGAATAATATAGATATTGGAGGGTTTATTATATGGTAAGTCAGAAAGTTGTAATCAAGAATCCCACGGGCCTGCATCTGCGTCCCGCCGGAATTCTGTGCAAGGAGGCAATGCAGTTCAAGTCATTGATCACCTTCAAATTTCGTGAAAATACTGCAAATGCCAAGAGCGTACTCAGTGTATTGGGTGCTTGCGTAAAATGTGGGGATGAGATTGAATTCGTATGTGAGGGTGAGGATGAGGCAGAAGCCCTGAAGACCCTGGTAGAAGCCGTAGAGAACGGTCTGGGAGAATAACAGGATCGTCATAGAGGAACATTACAGAGGCTGTGCATATTGAAGATGCGCAGCCTTTTCCTATGGAACTGTCTTGAACCATGGAAAAAATAGTTTCATACTCAAAGGATTTATGCTATGCTGTAACTATTCAGAGCGGATTTAGAAAATGTGATTCTGAATAGTTTATAGTACATGAGGGAGAGAAAATTAAATGGAAGAAAAAAGCATGAAGAAAAGTTTTTCCAGCTTAGGTTTCCGATTCCTGATCGGAACACTGGTCATCTACGCAGTGCAGATGGGAGTAATGGCCATCGTAGGTGAGGTGAAGCCGGAATGGCTGCAGGACACCACCATAAGCCTGATCCTGGCAGTATTACCACTGTATCTTGTGGGTATGCCGGTTCTGATCGCTGTGGTAAAGCGGATGCCCGGGGAAGCACCCGCGAAGAAAAGCATTACACCGGGACAGTTTGTTCTGGCGCTGATCATGTGTTTTGCACTGATGTATTGTGGTAATCTGGTGGGAACGCTGATCACCACTGTCGTAGGGGCATTAAAAGGCTCCGCAGTGGACAATGCACTGATGACCTATGCCACCGGATCCAATATGATCGTGACATTTCTCTATATGGTGATCTGCGCGCCAATCCTTGAGGAATATATTTTCCGGAAACTGATCGTGGATCGTACCGTAAGATACGGACAGGGAGTAGCTGTTGTTCTGTCCGGTCTGATGTTCGGATTGTTCCATGGCAACCTGAATCAGTTTGCCTACGCATTTTTACTGGGAATGTTTCTGGCATTTCTGTATGTGAAGACCGGAGAACTGAAAGTGACCATCGGCTTGCACATGTGCATTAATTTTATGGGTGCCGTAGTCAGTGTACTGTTATTGAAAGCAATCCATCTGGAGGAATACCAGGAAGTCATTATGAACGGGGCAGATTCACAGGCTGTCATGGACTACATGATGAAGTACCTGCCGGGCTGGATCGGCTATATGATCTATGTATTGTTTATTCTGGCAGTATTGGTTACGGGAATCGTATTGTTCATTGTATATCGTAAGAAGCTGAAATTAGAGCCGGGACAGATTGCAAAGGGACGGAGATTCAAGACCGTGATCGGCAATCCGGGAATGATATGCTACTGTGTTTTCTGGATCGCCATGATCATTATCCAGATGTTCCCGGAGATTGTTACAGCAATTACGGGAAATCTGTAAAAAGAACGGCTGCGGCAGAACATCGCCGCAAAGGAGATCGGAAGTTATGTACGCATTTGACAGTAGAATACGTTACAGCGAGACAGACAGTGAAGGGTATCTTACGCTGGACGCATTACTGAATTATTTTCAGGATTGTTCCACCTTCCATTCGGAGGATGTGGGGCTGGGAATCGGTTATATGAAGGAGATTGGTCAGGTCTGGGTCCTTTCCTCCTGGCAGATCGTGGTGAACCGTTATCCGAAATTAGGGGAAAAAGTAAAGATCGTGACGCTGCCCTATGAGCTAAAAGTATTTTTGGGATACCGTAATTTTGCCATGCTGGATGAACAGGGAGAATATCTGGCGAAAGCCAACTCCTTATGGAGTCTGCTGGATGTCGGCACCGGCAAACCGGTAATGGTGAACGAAGCCATGCATAAGGGCTACGAAATAGACGAAAAGCTGGACATGGAGTATGCCCCCCGCAAAATTGCCGTGCCGGAAGGTGGAGAACTGTTGGAACCCATCGTGGTGAAAAAACATCACCTGGACACCAACCATCATGTAAACAATGGGCAGTATGTAAATATTGCCATGGAGTATCTGCCGGATGATTTTGTGATCCGTCAGATGCGGGCGGAATACAAGAAACAGGCATTCCTGGATGATGTATTGCATCCGTATGTAGTGTCTATAGAGAATGGCTACGTCATCTGCCTGCAGGACGAAGCCGGGAAACCTTATGTATCAGTGGAATTTCAGGGACAGTAATCCTATGCTGTCAGAACAGGAGAGAACGTGGAATTGAGATTAGGCGAAAAACAGACGCTGGTAATAGTGAAAAAAGTAGAATTCGGAGTGTATCTGGCAACGAAGGAAGCACCGGAGGATAAAGTGCTGCTGCCGGCGAAGCAGGTGCCGGAAGGAGCAAAGGTCGGAGATGAACTGGAAGTATTCCTGTACCGGGATTCCAGTGACCGTCTGATCTCTACGACGAGAACCCCGAAGCTGTGTATGGGACAGGTGGCTCTGCTCACTGTAGTACAGGTAGGGAAAGTAGGTGCTTTCCTGGACTGGGGACTGGAGACGATCCGTGACCTGCGTTCAAACAACATGACAGAGACGTACATGGAAGGCTTGAACAAGAAGATCAAAGCCGTAGAGAAAAATGCCATCGTACTGGAATTTAAGAATGCAGCTTATGTATGTTCCGCACAGATGATCCTGAAGCTCGGCATTGGAACGGTTGCATTGGTTGGTAGTATCCTGCTTGTAAATGGAAAGATCAATGTACTGACATTGTTCGTTTTCCTGCTTGTTGTAACAAGAATGTATGAGCCTTTGCAGATTGCATTGCAGAACTTGTCAGCGCTGATCAGTCTGGAGCCAAGCTGTGAGCGTATGGATGAGATCCTGTCACACGAAGAGCAGACTGGTGCAGAGACACTGACGAACAAGGGTTATGATATCGTATTTGACCACGTTGCATTTGCCTATGACAGTGGCGAGCAGGTGCTCTCCGATGTCAGCTTCACAGCAAAGCAGGGGCAGGTAACAGCCCTGATCGGACCATCCGGTGGTGGTAAGACGACTGTATCGAGACTGGCGGCAAGATTCTGGGATATCCAGAAGGGTACTGTCACGGTCGGAGGCATGGATGTATCGAAGATCGAGCCGGAGAAATTGCTTTCCCTGTATTCCATCGTGTTCCAGGATGTAACACTCTTCAACAACACGGTTATGGAGAACATCCGGATCGGTCGCAAGGATGCAACGGACGAGGAAGTTATGGCAGCAGCCAGGCTTGCAAACTGTACGGACTTTATCGAGAAATTACCGGACAAATGGAACACCATGATCGGGGAAAATGGTTCCGAATTATCCGGTGGTGAGCGGCAGAGAATCTCCATCGCGCGTGCATTCTTAAAGGACGCACCAATCATCCTGATGGATGAGGCAACCGCTTCTCTGGATGTGGATAATGAGTCCGTGATTCAGGAGTCCATCTCCAAGCTGATTCAGAACAAGACGGTTCTTATCATCGCGCACCGTATGCGTACGGTTGATGGCGCGGATCAGATTGTCGTCCTGAAAGATGGTGTGGTAGCGGAACAGGGAACGCCGGCTGCTTTGAAGGAGAAGAAGGGTATCTACAAGCATATGGTAGATATGCAGTTGGAGAGCGAACAGTGGAAATATAATTAAGGTATAAGAACGAGATGTGAAGACATTCCAGAGTGTAGACTTTGGAGTGTCTTTTCTTTTACAAAGAAATGCAAATGCTATCTTGTCTGCGGATCAAAATAAGCATACAATAAGGACAGTGTTGGGGAAAGGGAGGAACGCTGACATGCGTTATTATATTGCAGATTTACATTTCTGCCATGAAAATTTGAATACACGTATGGACTGTCGCGGCTTTGAGAGCGGCGAAGCCATGAATGAATATATGATCGCACAGTGGAACTCACGTGTGCGGAAACGTGATGAAGTTGTAATCTTAGGAGATTTCTGTATTTCGAAAAAGGGTGAAGCAGCAAATGCCATTCTGGAGAGACT